>Ga0207684_10000069_pt1 | contig 189217 bp, 162 predicted proteins | sample KBSK5501metaG_FD_184342 | JGI IMG/M metagenome (GOLD analysis project Ga0207684, IMG submission 184342) | Corn, switchgrass and miscanthus rhizosphere microbial communities from Kellogg Biological Station, Michigan, USA - KBS K5-50-1 metaG... | ecosystem: Host-associated > Plants > Roots >... | reverse complement strand
GGCCCATGCCGCCGAATGCGACATGTTTGCAGCGAGGTCAGATTTTCCGCCATTCCAGCGATCAGCGCCCGCAATAGCACTGATCACTTCAGCTCATCCGATAATTCCTACCGAAATAGGCTCTAAGGCGCTTCGGGCTCGATTTTTGCGACAAAGCCACCCAACCAGCCGGCGAGATCCCATTGCATCGAGTCCACGGTCGGGAAGTCGTGGGAAGTGGTGGAACCAGCGAAGTAGGCGTTGCCATTGACATCGAGCGCGACTCCGAAGCCGATGTCTTGCCCAGCTCCTCCGAAATAAGTGGAGAAGGGCAGCCAGGTTCCCTGCCAGCCCAAGGTGGTGATGAAGACGTCCTCCACGCCGTGGTTGGTGTCCTGAATTGGATTCGACGTGGGAAAATCGTTGGAAGTCGTATAGCCGATCACGGTGGCTGCTCCCCCAATCGGCTCCACTGCGATGCCATAGCCCTGCTCCATTCCCGATCCACCCAAATAGGTCGCGTACAACAGCTCGTCACCAGGGATGCTGAGCTTGGCGACAAAGGCGTCGCGCGAGCCGCCGTAATTGGGCTGGAATGCACTGCGCACCGGAAAATCCCGCGACACGGTGTCTCCGGTGACGTAGACATTGCCCCAGTAATCCACGGCGATTGCATTTCCCTGGTCCACGCTCGAGCCGCCGAGGAAAGTGGAATAAATCAAGGTACCGTTCCAGAGGAACTTGGCGATGAAGGCATCGAAATCGCCAAATTCACCGCCACCGCCCCCAATGGTCGAAAAGGCGGCATTGCGCGTCGGAAAGTCCGGCGATCCGGTCGTTCCCACCACGTAGGTGTTGCCGGAAATATCCGCCGTCACTCCAAAAGCCGCGTCGTAAAGCCGCCCGCCCAGATAGGTCGAGTAGAAGAACTCGTTGCCCTCGGTGTTCAACCGCGCCACGAACGCGTCCGCCATCGGGCCGCCAAACGTCGGTTGGAACGGGTTGACCACGGGAAAATCGCGTGAGCTGGTACTCCCCACCACATAGGCATTCCCGTCCAGGTCCACGGCGATCCCTCTGCCGCTGTCTGCATCGGATCCGCCCAGGTACGTGGAGTAGACGAATGCCGAGCCTTGAGGATTGAGTTTGACAATGAAAGCATCGAATTCGCCGCCGCCGAACCTGGGCTGTATGGCATTGGCCAGCGGGAAATCGAGGGAGTTGGTATAGCCGGTGATACACGCATTGCCCCAGCGGTCCACCGCCACTCCGTATGCAACGTCCTCCCCCCTGCCGCCCAGAAAGGTGGAGTAGACGACGGACGACGAGTCAGGGGAGAGCTTGAGCACGAATGCGTCCACTCCGCCGCCGAAGGTCGGCTGAACCGGGTCGCCGGCGATGGGAAAGTTCATCGAGGTGGTCTGGCCGATCACGTACGCATTTCCGGAATTATCCACCGCGATCCCGCGCGCGTAGTCCCAGTTGCTGCCGCCCACGTAGGTTGAAAAGTCGATCACCGGATCGATCACCAACGGTTGCCTCCAGTCGTATTCTCCCAATCGGAAGGCGAGCTCGTTGCTCCCCACCAGCGCATACGCCCCGTCCACATGGCGGGCTTCCCCATTGAGACGCTGATAGACGCGCGGAGGTTCTTGTTTGACCAGACGACCGGCGATGGTCAGCAACAGCTCGCCGCGGTCGTTGAGCTCCACGCGATCCGCTCCCTCCACACCAAGCCGCAGCACGGTCGGGTCTACTCCCGGTGCGAGAATGAAATCGTACTCCAGCCGGCTCGGATTGCCGTAGAACACCAGGTCCACACCGGGATAGAGCTGCTCGTACTTCAGCTTGCGGTAGGTTGAAATGCCGGTGCGCCACTTCGCCGGATCGCTTCCCTTGAGATAGTTGGCTTTTCCGGCCATTTCCTCGAGGCCGGTGATCGATGCGGGCCTGGCGCCGAGCCAGCTCAGACGGATCGCGCGCGGCACGGTGCCCCTCGGCGAAACAGCGCTTCCACTCCCAAGCAGGTCAGCCGCCGTCGGATCCTGCAGCGAGAGCACGAGACCGTCGGCGGTGAAGAACAGGTCGGCTCCATTCTGCCGCGCGACGAACTTCGCCCGCCCATCCAGCTGACCGACGTTGGCCTCGAACGAGAGCGGAAGAGCAGCGTGATACGCTCCTCGGGCCTCGGTCCCAGCGGAATGGGTCGGCGGGGCCGATGGGGGCGGCGACCGGGGACCTTTTTCGGTCGCGCGAAGGACCATCGCGCTCAGGATCAAGCCGGAAACTGCTGCTACGGAGCGCGAGAAAAACCGCATTGCAATCAACTCCAGGCGGGGGATGTGGAGATAGGCACGATCTTTGCCAAAAGACACTGATCGCCGTGCTCGGATGTTGAAAAGCCGTCCATCAGAAGCCGCCGGACGTCCTCCAGTCCGATCTCCAGCCGAGCGTTACGGTCGGAGCTGCTTTTGCAGGAGTATTTCGTTGGGTGCTCAGCAGAAGCGATTAAGTCGATTGACAAGCCCCTGAAGGAGGCGGACACGAATTCGCAGCACGTCGCGAGACTCGTCGCTCGCGAGCGAAGGAGGGTCAATGAGAGCTGCAAAATATGGTGTTGCACTGCTAGGAGCTTTGTTGGTCGCGGCGATCATCTGGAGCCCGCTGCGCGCCAAGGCACAGCGTAACGGCAATCAGCCGCCCCAGTTTCGAGTCGATCCATTCTGGCCAAAACCGCTGCCCAATGACGCCGTAACCGGCAAGCCATGGGTTACCGGTGAGGTGGGCGGCACATGCATCGATTCGCAGGATCACCTCTTCACCGTCAACCGCGCTGCGCAGAACGGCCTGATCGCTCCGGAGACTGTGATCGCAACCGCGTCGCCGGTGGTCATCGAGTACGATCGCGACGGCAACGTAGTGAACGCGTGGGGCGATCTGAACGTCCTGCCGACTGGGGTCCACGGCTGCTTCGTCGACTACCAGGACAACTTCTGGATCGCCGGCAACGGCGATGGCATCGTCCAGAAGTACACCCACGATGGGCAGTTCATACTGCAGATCGGCGTCAGGGGACGCTGTGACTCGGACATTGTCGATCCGGAAACTGGAAGGGACCATGTTTGTGGCAACCCCGGCTTGAACTCGAGTCAGAGGCTCCTCAATCAGCCGGCGGACATCGCGGTCGATCCGACCAACGGTGACGTCTACATCGCGGACGGCTATGGCAACCACCGGGTAGTGGTCTTCGACAGCAAGGGAGGCTTCCTGCGCCAATGGGGCAATTCGGGCTTGGGCCCAGGTCAGTTCCAACCAAGTGACGGCGGCCATCCGCACTGCGTGGTGATCAGCAATGAGGGCCTGGTGTACGCGTGCGATCGCGGCAGTGATCGCATCCAGGTCTTCGAAAAGAACCCAACGAATTGCACGGGCGTCGTCCCCGATCGCGTCTGTCAGCCCCTGCGGATGATCCCGGTAATTCCCGGGACGGCCGACCTGCCAACTGCCGGATCGGCGTGGGACCTCGATTTCTCGCGCGACCCGAGCCAAACATTCTTCTACGAGGCCGACGGCGGAAATGAGATCCTGCATATCTTTGATCGCGCGCTCGGCCAGATTGTCGGCGGGTTCGGTCGGCCGGGCCACCAGGCCGGCGAGTTCACCTTCCTGCATACAGTCGTCCTCGACTCGCAGGGTAACCTGTACACGGGCGAGACGATTGGCGGTCGCCGCGTTCAGAAGTTCGTGCCAGTGCGCGGCAAAGGCAAACGCCCAGACGACAATTGAAATCCACCAAGACGGCCGGGAGGAAGATCTCCCGGCCTCTTGCTTCGGGAGTCGCCAGAGTGACCCGCCGCGCTCGAATCCTTGTCCTGGTCTTGTCTGGCGCCGTGCTCGCCCCGCGGCCGGCCGTCTCGCACGAGTTCGCCCTGGAGAGCACGATGACGGCCTTCGTGAAGATCGAGGCGCGCGAGGCCCACCTCGTCGTCCGCGTGCCGCTCCACCTTCTTAGGCCCGCCAAATTCCCGCTGAGCGGCCGGGAGATCGATCTGGCCAATGTCAGTCCCGCCATCCAGCGCGCACTGACGGCAATGAAACAAGAGATCACCCTCTGGGAAGATGGCCGAATGCTGGCGCCATCAACTGCGATAGGACGACTGTCATTGCCATCGAATCGTTCATTCGACCGATACACGGACGCAGTAGCACACGTCGCCGGGCCGGTCGATCTGGGTACCGCGATCTTCACCGATCAGGGATTCCTCGACGCCCATTTCACCTACGCGATCACCTCGCCGAGCTCACAGTTTTCGGTCCAGACAACTGTCGCTCCCGAGCTGAAGGATTACGTGAAGCTGGCCGTTCGATACTCACCGCTCGACGGCAAGAGTCGAGCAATGATCATCACCAGTCGAATGGGAAAGGTGTTCTTGAATCCCACGTGGTATCGGGCAACCGCGGGATTCATCGGGTTGGGAATCGTGCACATCCTCAGCGGCTTTGACCATCTGCTCTTCCTGCTTTGCCTGATCATCCCCTTCCGCCGGCTGAGGCAGGTCATTCCCATCGTCACCGCGTTTACCGTTGCTCACTCATTCACCCTGCTTGGCTCGGCCTACAATTTGGCTCCCGAAGGCGCGTGGTTTCCGCCTTTCGTGGAGACGGCAATCGCTGCGTCGATAGTGTTCATGGCTCTGGAAAACATCGTCGGCGCCGATCTGCGCCGCCGATGGCTGATCACCGGGCTTTTCGGCCTGGTGCACGGATTCGGCTTCTCCTACGGGCTGAAACAAAACCTCCAGTTCGCCGGCAACCATCTGCTGGTTTCGCTGTTCTCGTTCAACGTTGGCATCGAGCTTGGACAGATCGCCGTTCTGGCAGTGATGCTCCCTCTGCTGGCGCTCCTTTTTCGGGTCGTGCGCGCGGAGCGCGTTGGCGTGATCGTCCTTTCCGCGCTCGTCGCGCATACGGGCTGGCATTGGATGATCGAGCGCGGCGAGGTGCTGTGGAAGGTGCGGTGGCCCCAACTGGATGCTGCTGCCGTCAGCACCCTCGCCACCTGGGTGGCAGGTGCGCTGCTGGCGGCGTTTGTCTTTCGCTTTCTCGTGAAACGGGCGGGCGCAGTCTTTTCCCGCAGGGCGGAACGTCGGCGCGCCTCCTGAGCTACCGGCGAAAGTCAGGCACTCGGCTGGCTTAGCCGGTTGCGGCGCTGTCGATGGCGTGGAGCAACTTTTCAGTGTCGAGCGGCTTGACGAAATGGCTCTCGAATCCAGCTTCGGTGCTTCGCTGCCGATCATGCTCCTGGCCGTAACCGGTCACGGCCATCAGGCGCGTGCTTGAACCCAGTCGCTCCCGGATCCGCTTCGCCAGCTCATAGCCATCCATCACCGGAAGCCCAATGTCGAGCACCGCGATGTCGGGGATGAACCGATCGATCACATCCAGGGCCCGCGGCCCATCATGCGCGAGCGCCACCTGGTGCCCGACGGCCTCGAGCATGTCCCCCAAGAGCTCGGCCGCGTCCTCGTTGTCGTCGACGACGAGGATGCGACATGGATTTGTGGAGGTCATCGAATGAGCCGCGGATTCACCGTGCAGGGGTTGCTCGCTCGCGTCGGCTTTGGGCAGGCCGGGGAGGCGAATCACGAACTCGCTTCCCTTGCCGGTACCCTCGCTCAAGGCCACCACGGTGCCGCCGTGCATCGAGACCAGGTTGCGGACGATCGCCAGGCCAATCCCAAGACCGCCTTGTCCGCGATCCGAGGCCTGATGCCCCTGAGTGAAGATGTCGAACACCCTCGGAAGCAGATCAGCGGAAATTCCGATTCCGCTGTCCTTGACGCGGATCACGATTTCGTGCCCGTCTCGCCACGCCCGCAGCGAGATGTGGCCCCCCGGTTCGGTGTACTTGGCGGCATTGGTGAGAAGGTTGGCGATCACCTGCGCCATCCTCACCGCGTCGGCCAGGATCCACATTCCATTCCTGGGAACCGAGACGTCGAAATGGTGTCCCCGCTGTTCCAGCAGCGGGCTGGCAATCTCCACCGCCTTGGCTACCACCGAGCTCAGCTCGACTCGCTCATGGTTCAACTGCACTTTCCCGCGCGTGATCCGCGAGATATCCAGCAAATCGTCCACCAGCCGCACCAGGTGCTGGACCTGGCGTTCGATCACGTTCTGCTCTTTGCTCGACTTCACGTCGCCCCGCAATTTCATCAATTGCAGCGAGGTGACGATGGGCGAAAGCGGATTCCGCAGCTCATGGCCGAGCATGGCCAGGAACTCATCCTTCGCCCGGCCAGCTGCTTCGGCCTCCCGTCGCGCCTGCTGCTCCAGCTTGAACAGCTCGTCGCGCTCGCGCTCCGCTCGAGCACGATCTTTCAGCGCCGACCGCAAGACGGTCTCCAGCTCCCGGCAGTGTTCGATCTCGCTCTCCAGGGCACGGGCCCGCTGCTGCAGCACGCTGATCTGGCGCAACTGAGCGTCCGGTTCTTCGATCCTCGCGTAGCTCTCTGTTGGAACGACGTGCGTGTGCAGCGCGCAAACTCGGCGGAACTGCTCCGCGTCGGCGGCCTTGTAGAAATTGCCCAGGACGTATGTGCAGAGAAGAGAAAAGGAGTGGGTCTTGGCCAGGTCGTTCCACATCTCCTCCAGGCGGATCGCCGCGGGCTGATTTCCCCGCCGCCAGAGGACGTCGACCATTTCGCCGTACGCGCGCACCAACCCGGCGCGCGATCCGCTGCTTTTATCGATCGCGCTGCCCACCACAGCGTTGAACCGTTCCCAATCCGGCATGCCCGCGACCATGAATTGAGATAGGGTCTGGTGCGCATCCAGGAACGCAAGCAGCCCGCTGTTGCACGCACGTTCTACGTCGAATGCATTCGCATTCAGGCGCTGGCTTAGCTGTTTCCAATGCGCATGCGTGGCAATAACCACGGCCGGCTGTCCTGTTGCCAGGCCGGCGCCCAGGAAACGGGCGACGACGTCGTAGAGAAATCTCTCGTCCTCATAGAACTGAACGATGTGATTGGCGTGCGCTGGCTCGACCGGCAGGTGATTGGAGACGTTGAGACAATCGCCTACGGCGATCAGCGATCCTGATTCGTAAGTCATGGGTGTCAGAGGGAGCGTAGACACTCAGCTAACAGGATCCAAGGGGATGTTTCGTCTTTTGAACGATAGTTGGCATGTTCGGCGGTCGGATCCAGAAAGGCGATGGTCGCTGGCGCAACTGGGAGAGGAATGAGGATATGGATGGACCCGATCGCATGCCGATGATCTCGGTCGAGCGCATGACCGAAGCGCAGAAACAGGCGCACGACGAAATTGCCTCGGGACCGCGTGGCGCGGTGTACGGACCGTTCGTGGCACTGCTGCGAAGCCCCGATTTAATGCGGCGCGTACAGGCAACCGGAGAATACCTTCGCTACCGGAGTGCGCTGCCAAGGCGGCTGAGCGAGTTCGTCATCTTGATCGTCGCGCGCCAATGGACGCAGCAAGTCGAGTGGTCGATACACCTGCCGATCGCGCTTGAGCAGGGCGTCCGGCCCGAAATTGCGGAGGAGATCGCGCAGGGACGTCGGCCATCCGGCATGAGCGACGATGAGGAAAACGTCTACGAGTTCTGCCGTGAGCTGCGGGAAAATCGCTGGATCAGCGACCGAACTTACGAGCGCGCGAAGGCCAGCTTCGGCGAGCAGGGAATCATCGATCTCATCGGGCTGATTGGGTACTACAGCTGGATGGCGATGCTGATGAACGCGGCGCGGACGGCGCCCCCGGAGGGTAGGGCAACCCTCGAGCCACTGCCCGGCTGATGCCGCGCCACGCAACGCCAGTGCGGTTCCCCTTCGTGACTCCGAGTATGCACGGATTGCCTGGTTGTCAGACAGCGGTTCAACTACACTGGCGTCCCAATGGCACGGCGCGCGAACGTCCTGATCGTCGATGATGATCCGAGCATCCGTCAGACGATCGAGGTGATCGTCGATTCTGTGGGGATGCGCACGCTCACCGCAGCCAGCGGCGAAGAGGCTCTGGAGCTGTGCAACCGCTACAGCGTGGACCTGGTTCTGCTGGATGTTCAGCTCCCCGGCATCAACGGTCTCCAGGTCCTGGGTCAGCTTCACGAGCGCCAGCCGGACGTCGGCGTGATCATGGTCTCGGTGGTCAAGGACATCCCCGTGGCGGTGGAGGCGATGAAGCTCGGGGCGCTGGACTACGTGACCAAGGATTTTTCTCCCAGCGAGCTTTCAGCTCGGATCACCAAGTCGCTCGAACAACTTCGGGCCGCGCGGGAGTTGGCTTGGTTACGCGAAGAAGTGGCGGCGCGCGGCGCCAGGCCGATGATCATCGGCCGGTCTGCGGCCATGGCTTCGGTCGTAGAGGTCGCAAACCGGGTGGTGAAAAAGCCGGTGACGATCATGCTGACCGGCGAAAGCGGAACCGGCAAAGAAGTGCTGGCGCGCTACCTGCACGAGCACAGCGAGCGGGGCAACGGACCGTTTGTGGCCGTCAATCTTCCTGCCATTCCCGGCGAGCTGGTGGAGAGCGCGCTCTTCGGCCACGAGAAGGGCTCGTTCACCGGCGCCATCCGCCAGTCATTCGGCAAATTCGAGCTGGCCAATGGCGGTACGCTCTTCCTCGATGAAATCGGCGCACTCAGACTGGACGTCCAGGCCAAGTTGTTGCGCGCGCTGCAGGAGCGCGAGATCGAGCGCGTAGGCAGCACGCGGCCGATCCACGTGGACATTCGGATCATCTGTGCCACCAACCGCTCCCTGCCCAAGCTTGTCCAGGAAGGGCTGTTCCGCGAAGACCTCTTCTGGCGCCTGAAGGTGGTTCCGATCGAGCTTCCCGCGCTGCGCAGCCGTCGCGAGGATATTCCCGACCTGGCGCGGCACTTTCTTCAGCGCTTCGCCGCGACCTACGGGCAGCCGCCGCAGACGATCAGCACCGCCGCCATCGACGTGCTGACGCGCTACTCCTGGCCGGGCAACGTTCGAGAGCTGGAAAATTTGATGCAGCGGTTGGTGGTGGTTTGCGATTCGCAGGTGATCGACGTCAACGACTTGCCGCTCGATTTTTCGGTGGTGGCCGACTTGTCCCGCGAAGTGCAGAGGGAGGCCAGCTTCGCGGCGGCGGTGGCCGCCTTTGAGAAGAGCTACCTTCGCCGGGTCCTGCGGCAAAACGGCTGGCATCGACGCCGCGCAGCCGAGCAACTCGGGATTGGCTATTCGACCTTGAAGGCAAAGCTCAAAGCGTACGGCCTGGGCCCGAGCGAAGGCCACGACGACGAAGAAGGGTAGCCACGTCAGAAAGCGGTGCGGGTTTCCAGGCGCTTTTGGGACGGCGGAATCTCGGGGAGGCCGATTCGAAAGGTCGTGCCAGCTTTCGACTCGCTCTCCACCGAAACAGCGCCGCCGTGGGCTTCGACGATCCGCTTGACGTTGGGAAGCCCCATTCCCAGATGGGCCCCCGTCCGTTTGGTTGAAGCGAAGGCGTCGAAGAGGTGGGGCAGGCGATCCGAAGCGATGCCGTTTCCGCGGTCGGTCACCTCGATCACGCAGCGGCCCCCTCGTCTGGCGGCAGACAGCGTGACCACCGAGTCTCGTGGAGAGGCTTCGATGGCGTTGGTGACCAGGTTGAGAATGGCCCGGCTCAGCACGTGGCGATCGGCGCTCGTCCAAAGTGGCGACTCGGGAGCGCGGACTTCCAGACGGACGCCGGACGCTTCCGCATGAGGCGTCGCCGTGCGCCGAATGCTCTCCAGGAATGCTCCCACGTCGAGCGGGAAAAGCTCCAATGCCCGTACGTCGCGAGACAGGTCCGAAAATTCGGCGACGAACTTTTTCAGGGTTCCTACTTCAGACCGCAAGTTGTCGCGGATCCGAGGAAGAAACGCCGGGTTGCCGGCTTCAGCCAGCCCAGCGGTTTGCTCCAATATCCGGAGCCGGTGCCCCAGGTCGTGGGCAATGCCGGCGGCGATCCGTCCCGCCGTGCGCCAGCGCTCCTCGATCTCAAGCTCGCGGAGCACTCGCTGCGATTGCCATAACCCGACGGCCACCGAAACCATCAGCGCCACCACTAGAATCCCGCCGAGGACCCATTGCGCCGTCTGTGCAGATCGCAGCGCCTCGCGGGTTGGCTGTTCCACCACGATCGCCCACTTTTGCTCCGGAATATTGGCCCAACCGGCGATCACCTCCTGCTGCTCCGGGCCAATGTATCGAGTCGGAGCGGCGGTTGGGTTGAGGGCTGCGGCGAGGGCGTATGGAGACTCGGGCACGCGTTCGCGGGTCAGAATCGCCGGCCGCAAAACGCCAGCGCCGGACGCGATCAGGTGGCCCTGGCGGTCGAACGTCAGCGCGTAGCCAGAGGTGCCGACACGGATCCGCTGAACGAATCGCCACAGCTCCAACAGGTCGAGCTCGGCGCAGACCGCGTGTGCTGGGAGCGCGCGCGCTGGCACGCAAACGTCCATCGTCGGTGTGCTGTCCGTATCGAAGTAGATCTCCGAGGCCACCTCCTTTCCCTCGACCGCATCGGCCAGCTCTCGAGTTCCCAGAGCCTTGGGTCGTTCGGTTTCGGCGCTGTCTTTGCGCAGGAGCATCACGCGGCCCAGGCTCGGAGCGTCCAGAACGACTTCTTCGAGCCGATGCTTGGCACCCGGCTCCGTGGCCACGGCCGCAACGGCGCGCATAAGCTCTTTTTGCTGCGCGACAAACCCAGCGATCCGCGCCGCCGCCTGTTCGGCCACGGACTGCAGCGCCTGCTGAGACGCGCGTTCAATCCGTCGATGCAACAAGTCGATGCTGACGATGCCAAGCACCGCGATCGGCAACAAACCGGCCAGCGCCACAATCAGCGAGAGCCGAGCCGCAATGGCCCGCCGGTTCATGGGTTCACTTCCCAGTCTGGTAGCGACTCGAGCATGTCATAAACACCGAGCCGCGGATTTTTTACTCGCGCATCGATCGCCATCGTCCGCTCAGGTCGACAGAGCAACAGCGCTGGTGGATCGTCTCGCAGCTCTCGCTCGGCCCGGGCGTAATCACCCGCATAGAGTGCTTCGTCAAGGGCCGGATTCGAATACCCGAAACGGTTCCAGGATGACTGCGTGTGCCACGCCCAGGCAGCGCGCCTGGGAGGCCAAACTGCGACCTGCCCGACGATGATCTCGAAGAGTCCTTCCGCTGCGCGTCTGATGATCGAGCTTGGCGGTTCGAAGAAGATGGGACCGCCGCGCGCGCCAAGAGCACGCCGCAGCGCTATTCCCGCACGAGCAATCTCCGCATCGCTGTCGACGATATGCAGCTCAAGCGGAGCACCTGGTGGAAGACGCCCTTGAGCAGACGGAGGCACATTCAATTCACAATTGGTGCCGTGCACAGTGGTAATCGGATCGGCCAAAATCGCCGCTGCCAAGGCCTTCCGCTCGTCGCGAGACAGCCGTTGTGTATTGAATACAGCCGCAAGTCCTTGAACCCCCTGACCGCGAATCAATCGGAAGCGAGGAATGCCCTGTAGAAGCTCGATCTGACCTGAATCGGGCATCATCAGAACATTCACTTCGCCCAGCATTGCGCGCGCGAAGGCATCGCGCGGCGTTGCAAAGCTCAGCATTTCGACGTCTGTGATTCGAGCCTGTAGAGGTTTGATTCGGCGCAGCTGCAGGCGACTTGTGTCTTGGGCGACGACAAAGAAAGAGCCAGTCCCGAGAAATCCCTGAGGACTTTGCTTGAACAAGACGGCGCTCGCCAAGAGAACGTCGATGGGCGCCTCAACATTCATCGGTTCGACCTCCACCCACCCGTCGCGTTCGATGCCGCGGAGCCCAAATGCCGCCACGGACGCGATCAGGTCCTCGTTGCGAGCGGGCGAGCCATCACTGAATTGCACTGAAGGATCGAGCTTCAGGCGATAACGATTCGGTGCAAGCCTCGCGCTCTGGGATACCAAGCGCGGGTGCCACTCACCCTCGGTAGTCGGTTCAAGAAGCAACGGGAAGACCAGCCCCTTGACCAGCGTGCTGTAGCCCCCCTGTTGTTGTGGCACGAGGAGATCGATAGGACCTACCGCCCCAATGCGCAGAGTGAGGCCAGGGCTTGTGCTCTGCTGGGTGCAGGCGGTGAGAGCAAAGAGAAGAGAAACGAAACGGCGCGCGCGCGAGATTCGCACGGCGCCATTCGTCGCACATAAAACCGTAAGCTTCTAGTGAATCGTGATTTTGCCGGGATGAATCACCAGATTATGGAGTTACAGGGCTGGACCTCGCGGTCGGACTTCTTCGTGCTCACCTTGATCTTCATTGACTGCCCTCCGGGAATCCGACGGGCGTCATGCCGCGCCGGGTGTGACTGCATCCGCGAACTCGGCGAGGTAGCGCTTCGCGACGTCCGCGCGAAAGGAGCTCTCGAAGGAGCTCTTGCGGCAGAACACCTCGTCGCGGCGCCCGGTCTGGAGGTACTTGCCTCCGAGACAGCCGCCCACGCATACCGGTAGAAAGGGACAAGGTCCGCATTGCTCCCACGGTCGTAGCTCGACCAGGGGAGCAATCTTCTCCTCGAAATGATGAACGGTGCCCACGGCAACTTCGGGTCGGCCCGCCACCGCCGGACACTTGTAGACGCGGCCCTCTGGGTCGATCACGTAGCTGTTCTTCCAGTGCAGCTCGCAGGGACCGGAAGGCGGCTTGCCGGTCGCGCGAACGCGGCCGACACCTCGACGCTCGATGGATTCCCTGAGCTGCTGCTCGGCCATTACGGTTTTAGCATCGTCTCCGGTCGCGCAGCTCGTGCACGAGCCGCACTCCGAGGGGCTGGTGTCGATCACTGGCTTGAAGCGGACAGCTTCAAGGAGTCCGGCCAAGCCCGCCTGTTCGAGTCGGTCCAGCAGGCGCTCATAAGACTCGACCTGATCGGGGCGGAAGTTTCCGCCAATGCGAAGCTTGAGCTCCGGGCAGCCTTTGGCGACCGCCACCGTGTTGTTGAAGATCTCCTCGAAGGTGCCTTTCCCGTTGCGATAGACGCGAGCCGTATCGTGCGTCGGCTGGTCGCCGTCGAGCGTGACCTTGATGCTCCCTCGGCCGTATTGCTCCATGGCGCGAACGAAATCGACGTCCAGGCCGATCGCGTTGGTGGTGATCTCCCACTCGAAGCTCGCGCCGCGTGCCAGCATCGACGCCGAAAAAATCTTCGCCGTGCGAAGCAAATAATCTTTGCGCGTCAGGGGCTCGCCGCCAAAGTAGTGAACCAGCAATCGCCGGCTCGCAGCTGCATCCACCTTGCGCAGGATCCATTCCACCGTGGCTGCTTCCGTGCGTTCCTTCATCTTGGTGAAGGCGGGGTGGTCTTTCTGGAAGCAGTAGTTGCAGGCGAGATTGCACGCCAGCGTAGGCATCAGCGTGACGTACATCGTTCCCGGGATACCTTCCGCCGCGGCCTCTAGAAAGCTGCGCAGCCGCGCATCATCCTCGGCCTTGTCCTTCACCAGGATGCCTTGCTCGGTGAGCAGATCTTGAGCGCTGTTCTCGTCCTCTCCGACGGGCGGCGCACTCTGCCACCGCTGCACTGCCTCGAGCGTCGGCTGATCGACCCCGACATATTGATCGCTGATCACGTCGTAGAGGACGTGCTCGCCGGGAAGGACATCTCGATACGTCAGAACGAAGCGCGACAGCTGCATGCTGATCGCGCAGAGCAACGCGGATGCCAAGGTCGCGTTGAAAACGGTTTGCTCGATCGGTGGTCGCCCGTGGCCGCTAAGCCTTCGCATCTACTCGACTGCATTTCCGAGAAGGGCTCGATCACTGGCCATGGCCAGCTTTCGAGCGAATCGATCGAAAGACGTCGCGAGGTCGAAATGGGAGCCACTCGTACATTGAAGGCGCCGTTTCTTGGCGCAACTGGGTGGATTAAAAAGTCTTTTGCGGCGAGGTTCGAAAGTGGGCTGAGAGGGCTTGAAAACTGCCAGACCTTGGCGTGCGGCTTGCTAGTTGAGCGCGCATGCAGATCGGCACAGAGAACTTGATTGCAGTCCGCCACCTCATGGCGGGTGGGCGCCCAATCCGGGTGCTCCTCACTCGGAACGAAGGCGGGAGCGTCGCCGGTCAGTGCCTGTTGGATGGCGCGGAGCGACCGATCATCGATGGTCCAACGGTTGGCAAAGTCCTGGCCGCGATCGAGGACTCGCTCGAGGCGTTGGTGTTTGCACGGGCTGCTGCGGGGGATTTCCGCGATCCGTTGTGAATCCTCACCCGAGTGGTTGCTTACGCATTGGCTCGCCGACCCGGACCGCCGTTCGCCGGAGCGGCCCTGCTTCCGACGAGCGGCATCGCGTTGCCGCCCACGATCTGCGCGTAGGCAAAGGCAAACTCGGTGCCGAAGACGAACGACTGGAGCACCCGCTCTTCCTGGGCAAGCTCCTGATGGCGAGCGACGTATCGCTTCCAGAGAGTCATCGCGCGGGCGGGCCAGATCTTCAAAAGCAGCGCGCCGGCGCCGTTTCGGGACAAGGCAGACGACCGCTCCAGCTGATCCGGGCTCAAATACGCGAGCAACGCTCCAATGCCTTGCCGTATGCCATTGAGCAACGCAACCTGATGTATCATCACATCGGCAAATCCCTGGGTGAGCGCTCGTATCCGTTCCGCCCCGTGCCCGTTGCAGTCGAGTAGGTAGCGCAGCACATCTCGAGGCGTCTTGGCGTGGCGCAACGGCGTCTGATCGCCCACCATCGGCACTGCCACCTCTTTTCCGAACTGATCGTGTCCCCGCCGCAATTCGAGAAACGCCTTGGCGAACGCTTCCAGCACGGCCGAGAGCTGGTTCAAGAATCGCTGCAGCTCAACCGCCGAGCGAATCTCTGCGGACTCCGCGCCGTAGGTTTGCGCGAAAATGCGCAGCAGCGAGCTGGACGGGTCCACGCCTTCAACGGGCCCGCCAGGCGATGGCGCCGTCGCTGGCTTGGGGGTCCACAGCGTGACGCGCTTGGGGTCGGCCGAGGCTGGCAATGCCGATTCCATCCCCACCGGCGTGACCAGCGGAATGGGCGGCGCGTCCAACAGCGTGAGGTCTTGCCCATTTCCCTGCTCTTCGGCAGCCGGGTTGCGGATCAAAGCCTCCCGGGATGGAACGTCCGCCGGTTTTGCGAGCGGCGCTGCCGACGTGCTGGCTGCTTCGTATCCCGTCCGAAGCAGCGTCAGCGATCCTGGCTCCGGTGTGCCGCGGGTCTCCGCTGTGGACGCCGCAGATCTTGCCTGCACCGCATCTCCATCGGCCGACCCGCCGAGCGCGCGGAACTGCTCCTCTTGCTCCAACGCGGGAAAGCGCTGGCGAAGCACTTGCAGCGTCGCCACGCGCTGAGCCTCGGGCTGCGCCGCGAGCTTGGCCGTGAGCTGCGAATGCAAGGTGCGCCAGGCTTGCCGGTAGTTCTCATACAAGAGGAAGAGAGAGCCGGCGACCGCTCCTGGCGACAACACCTCCGGGCGCGGGCCGGCGATGGCAGGGGAGATCGGCGTCGCTCGGGCAGCGGGCTTGAGCGCCATGGTCTTGATCGCCGGTGCTCCCGGGCTTGCGGCCGCGGCCTCCTGCAACCCCATGTACAGGGTCCGCTGGCCGAACAAGGTGAGGTCGCGGTCGGGCTCGACGCCAGCCGCCTCGCCTCGCGAAAGGTGCAGGCGCAGGGTTCCGATCCTCAAATCCGTCTGCTCGTTCACTGGAACGAACTGGTTGCCCTTGGCCCGTTGCCCATCCACCTCGGTGCCGTTGGTGGAGTTGAGGTCCATGTACTCCAGGCCCTTCTCATCGAATCGAAGCATGCCGTGCCATAGCGACACAAAGGCAGCCGAGAGCGGCAGCTCGTTGAGCTTGTTGCGCCCGACGTGAACGGGCGATCGGCGGAAGAGGTGTTGAGACGAAGACTTCGTTTCCAGGTTTTCGACGCGCACGATAACAGGCAACATATTTCACCCCCGGCGGGAGCAGCGCACACCCCGCCGATCATCCCGGCTTGGAAGCCGGACCCGATCTCGTGCCAGCGAAGTGGAAGGCCCAGTCTCCCTGCTCGGAGAGCTGGATCTCCAACGACGGCGGCATCACCCCGGTGACCATCCGCTCCAGCAGCTCTTTGGCCAAAGCGGGCATCAGCGAGCTTCTCAGCGTCTGATCGACGTTCCGGGCCCCCGTTTCGGACTCGGTGCAGCGCCGCGCCAGCTCCTGCACCAGCGCCGGCTGGAACGAGGTCTCTACCCGGTGCGCAGTGCGGATCCGATCCGCCAGCGCGCGCAGCTTCATCGCGGCGATCTCCTTCATCACATCGGTGGAGACCGGACCGAAGGGAACGATGGTCATCCGCGCCAGAAGCGCCGGCTTGAAATGGCGGCTGAGAACCGGGCGAATTGCCGCGATCACCTCGTCCGCCGAGGGGCTGGCGCCATTTTGATACAATTGCATCACCAGATCCGACGCGAGATTGCTGGTGAGGATGCAAACGGTGTTGCGAAAATCGATCGAGCGCCCCTCGCCGTCGTTGAGCACGCCTTTGTCGAAGACCTGGTAGAAAAGGTTCATCACCTCCAGGTCCGCCTTTTCGCACTCGTCGAGCAGCACCACCGAGTACGGACGCTGGCGAACGGCCTCGGTCAACACGCCGCCCTCGCCGTACCCCACGTACCCGGGAGGAGAGCCTACCAGCCGCGACACGGTGTGCTTCTCCTGAAACTCGGACATGTTGATGCTGGTCATGAAGCGCTCGCCGCCGTAGAGCAGCTCGGCCAGCGCGATTGCGGTCTCGGTCTTGCCAACGCCGCTTGGTCCGACGAAGAGGAGCACGCCGATCGGCGTATCGGGATGGCGGATACCCGCTTGCGCCATCCGGATCACTTCCGCCACGGTGCGAATCGCCTGCGGCTGTCCGCGCACTCTCTCGCCGAGCTTCTCCTCCAGGTGCAGCAGCGCGCCGAGCATGTCGCCGCGCATCTTGCCGACCGGAATTCCGGTCCACCCGGCCACGATGCGCGCGACGATATCCGGATCAACCTCGGCGTGGACCAGCGGCTGCTCACCCTGCACCTGCCTGAGCGCGGCGCGCGCCTGGTCCGCTGCGGTCTTCAGCGGAGCCGCATCCGCTCCCGCGGCCGGCTGCGCGAGTGCATGCTGGGCTTCCTTCAATTTGCTCACCGCCTCGCGTTGCCCTTCCCATCGCGCCTGCAGCGTGGCGCGGCGATCCGCGGCGGCCCGAAGCTTCTCCTCGATCTTGGGGAGCGTGTCGTCGGGATCCACGCAACCTTCGGCCAGATCGCGCGCCAGGATCGCCTTTTGCCGCTCGAGCGTCGCCATCTCGCTTTCCAGTTGCACCAACTCGTCCGGACGCGACGCGAGCTCGATCTTGACCTTCGCGGTGGCCGTATCCAGAAGGTCCACCGCCTTGTCCGGCAATTGCCGGCCCGCCAGATATCGGTGCGAGAGCTTCACCGCGGCGACGATCGCCTCGTCGCGAATGGTGACGCCGTGCGCGGACTCGTAGGTGGGCGCCAGACCGCGCACCATGGCGATCGCGTCCTCTTCGGAAGGCTCCTCCACCTTGACCGGCTGGAACCGGCGCTCCAGCGCCGCGTCCTTTTCGAAGTATTTTTTGTACTCGGACCAGGTGGTGGCGGCGATGGTGCGAAGCTCGCCGCGCGCCAGCTCCGGCTTGAGCAGGTTGGCCGCATCGCTGCCGCCTGCCGAAGCTCCGGCGCCGATCAGCGTATGGGCCTCGTCGATGAACAGGACAATCGGCTTGGGCGAGGTCTTCACCTCGTTGATCACCGCCTTGAGCCGGTTCTCGAACTCGCCGCGAACGCCGGCGCCTGCCTGGAGCAGCCCGAGGTCGAGCCCGTAGATCTCGACGTTGCGCAACGAGTCCGGAACATCTCCGGCGGCAATCGCTCTGGCCAGGCCCTCCACCAGGGCCGTCTTGCCGACGCCCGGCTCGCCGACGATCAGAGGATTGTTTTTCCGGCGCCGGGCGAGCACGTCGATCATTTGCCGGATCTCGCGATCCCGTCCGAAAATCGGATCGATCTGTCCGGCGCGGGCTTTTTCCGTGAAACATGTTGCAAAGCGTGCGAGCGCTTCGGTTCCGGCAGATTTCCCCTGAGCCGGCGTTCCCGCGGCCTCGGTGGGTGAGGGATTGGCTTCCACGGTCTCGGGAGAGGGTGCCAGGATGTTCTCCAGCTCGCGCTTCAGCTCTTCTTTGGAGATCCCCTCCAGCTCGGGAAACACTTCCGAGGTGTAGCGGGCGGGGCGCGCGATGAATTGCGCCAGCAGCGCTCCCGAGCGCAACCGGACGGCGCCCAGCTCCACGGAAGCCACTACCCAAGCGTCTTCGATCCACTGAAACAAGCTTTCCGACAACACCGGTCGGCCGGAATTGCCGGTGCGCAAGGTGGACAACGCGCGCTCGATCCGAGCGGCCAGCCGCAGCCGCTCCACGCCGAAATGTTGTAACAAATGCGCTGTGTCGCCGGCTTCTTCTTCCGCCATCTGCAACAGGAGATGCTCGGGGAGGATCTCGTAGAAGCGGCTGGCGGCGGCGCGCGCCACCGACGCCTCCAGCAGGCGGGTAGCGTTGGCGGTCAACCGGCGAACTAGCGATTTAGGCTCGACGAGAATGGGAGATCTCCTGGCGCAACGGCCGGCGCACTCTATGCCCGGCCCAGGGGGGCTGCAATCGCTTCTGGTTTGTTTTCACTCGGCACTGGATACGTCCTCACCCAGGTTCTTTGTTTTCTCAATCCCAACCAGCTGTCCCGGCCCAGGCGGTTCTCGCCACCGCTGGAAAGGCGCAGCTTCGGCGCTTCGCCCGCCGCCAGCTCCACCATCACCCGATACCCCAGCGGGTCCCGGGCAAACAGCGAAACCACCTCGTGCAAGACGGGAAGCAGGTCCCCCTCGGGAAGCAGCCGTTGATACACTCGGCGCGGCACCGGGCCCAGCTGAATTTCGAAGCTCCCGGCGCGGTCGTAGGCCCGTCGCCCGAGCACCACTTCCCGTCCGAGCTGGTGTTTGGCAACGCCCAACCGCGTTCGCTCGGGCGGATCGATCGGAACCCATCCACCGGCGAACTCGCGGACCCTCACCTGGCCACGCTCCAGGCGATCGCCGAGGATGGTTTCGATGGCCACCTCCAGTCCGCGAGCCGTCCTGCTCTGAGCCGCGAGCACCGGGGCCAAACGCAACACGTCTCGCGGCGCGATGCCGACTGCCAGGGGTTTCTCGTATGTGTCCAGCCCCAACAGAGCAAACAATCGACGCGACCACCCATCGCCAAGGGTTGTCGTCTGTTCTGCCGAGAGCTGGAATCGCGCCAGCTCTCGATACAACAATGAAACAAGTCGGTGGTGAAACAGATCGAGAAAATCGCGTCGCAGCGAATGATCGGGATCCTCCTGGGCCACCTCTTCGGGCAGGTAGGAGGGCAGAGGTGCTGCCGCCCCGGTCACCCCCAGAAATGCGGTGGTGACTTCATAAACACGGTGACGCGGCGAAAGCGGATCGCTGGGATCTTTGGGCAGCTCGGCAGCCGAGATTTGAACGACGTCGCGGGGGCTGAAGGTGAGCGATGGGTCGTGGCGAAAGCGAATGCCCTCGGCGCCGGGCGGACCCTCTGCGCCGATCCGCACCGCATCCGGGGTGAGCCGCTCCAAAAGCGTCACCAGGCTCACGAAGCTGAGTCGATCCAGGGGAAGATCCTGCGTCGGATCGCGCGTCATAGCAGCGGCTGGCTGCCGCTTCGGGCTGGCCACGTGTACTCCATTCGAGAGGGAAAGAATCGGACCGAGAGCTCGTGGAACGAGTTGAGGGTCAGGTTGTTGGCGAACAGCTCATCGAGGATCCACCCGAAGAGAAATAGATCTCCGGGTCCTGCGAAGCCGCTCTCGTCCAGCTCGACCACGGTTTTCTGGCCCCGCACGGGCGCGACCAGAAGAAAGCGCCGGGCGGCGCTGGATTGAACTCCGCGGATCGAGTCGAGGCGAAGCGCATTCGCTCGGGCCAGTGGGTAGTCTCCCTGCACCTGGAAATTGTACAAGCCCAGCAGAGACCGGAGCGCATCCGGCGTGGCCAACGAACGGTGGCCAAGCGAAAGATGCGACAGCAATCGCCAGTGCAGCTCGGATCCGAGCGGCGGCCGGGCTGGCTTGGCGACCGGCAGCAGATTCGAAAACCGGGCGATGGTCGGAGAGCTCGCGGTGGGAACGCTCAGGTCCCCGATCCTCAGTTGCGACGGCAAGGAGCGATTGGTGCAGGTCAGCTCCAGCGAGAGCGTCTCCGGTCCCAGGTACGGGGATGCGTCGCGCGGCGTCGCCAGAGCGAGATAGGTATCGATTCCATCGTTGACCGGAGACGGCGCTCGCCGGAGCCGATAACAGGCGCTTCCGTTCTCGGCGTGGCGAAAGTCGACGAAGGGCGAATAGGTGTGTCGCTCACCGCCCGGCCGTACCCCCACCACCGATTCCACGGAGTAAACCTCCATGTGGAGCGGATTGACGCCGGCTGCCCGGACGAGGTGCTCTTGCCCGGGCGCTGCGAGTCGAAGCGGCTCGCCCTCGCAACGAAAGAGATTGATCACCGGGACGCAGTGCAACCGAACCGCCTCGCGCCCCACGCGCGCCGGGAGCGGAGGCGGGCGATCGAAGTCGAAGCGAATTTCCAGTTGCTCCTTCGCCGGCGGAGCGACTTCCAGCCCGCCGAGCTCGAAGAAGAGAAATTTCTGGGGGAGCGTGAAAAATTCCTGGACCAGCCGGAATCCGTGCGGCGCCAGCTGGGGCCAGGGAAACAGCGCCTCCGCGGGATCCAATCCCAGCGGGCGCAGCACAGCCGGCGAGAGACGGACCGCGGGCGCGCTGGAGCTGGGATCGCGAAGCGATATCCCGCGGCAGTGGCGGAACAGCCAGAGGAGCAACGTGGTGCTCAGCGGCAATTCCCCATGCAGAAAGAAGCGCAGTCGCCGCGCCGCGATCAGCTCCGGGCGGCCCTGCTCGCCCAGTTGCAAGAGCAAGCGCAGCGTGGGGGCGGTGGCGGATGGGTACTCGACCGCGGCGTCCGCGAGCGCAACCGGCAACAGCTCCAGCTCGGCGGTGGTTCGAAACAGGCACGAGGTCTGCTCGACCGGCGCGGTGGCGATCTCCGTCCCGCGTGGCACGCGCAGTCGCCCGCGCAAGGCTCGCGGCTGAGGCGTGAACTCGACGATCGAGCAGGCCGGCAACGGGCGTAGATAATGCGGGAGCAAAAGCTCCATCAGACCGTGGATCACCTCTGGTACGGCGTTCTCGGTCCGCTCGCGAATCTGAGCCGAAAGAAAGGCGAAGCCCTCCAGCAGGCGCTCCACATCGGGATCGCCGCCGCGCTCGGCCAACAGGCCGGCCAGGGAGGGATTGGCCACCGCAAAGGCGCGGCCCATCTCGCGCAGGTAGCTCAGCTCGCTTTGATAGTACTTACTAAACAAAAACCACTCCCGCGTTTGTGATTGCGGCGGCTACCACACTTCAACCTTTCCGCCCGGCGCGACCTGGGTGCGAAAGCGGAGCAAACCGCGCGCGCCCTGCTCGACCGGTTGGGCGGTAATTTCAAACTTCAATATCAACGGCTCGCTGTCCGGCAGGTAACGCACGCTGACGTTCTTCAGCCGTGGCTCGAATTCGAGAATCGAGGATCGAATTGCCGCCTGAAGAGAAGGGATCGATCCCGGCAGCGAGTGAACCAGATCGGTGAAATCAACCAAGCCGAAGGAGGGGGCGGTTGCCGCGTCCCCCTGCCGGGTGTTGAGGAGGACCCTCAGGTGAGCCGCGATGGCCTCCGGAAGGTCCACCCCCCCATCCCGCACGCCTGAGCGCGAGCTCATCTCGATGCGCGAGAGCAACCCGCGACCCATGGCCTTCTCCTTGAGCTACGCGGACCGGCAGCTAGCGGGGGCCGCTCCAGGTGTCCTGGTGGGTTACGCCGCCGTTGGTATACGTCCAGATGATGGTGGAGAAGACGAAGGTGACCTCCTCCATCGGTGGCTCGGTCGAGGTGGCGGGGACGATGGTGTCGGGAACGAATTGCTTCATGCTGGCAACCCGGCCCTCTTTGATCTCCACCGAGTAGAATTGCTCGGTGGTGCCGTCCCCGGTGGGATTGGGTCGGAAGAATTTGAAGACCGCATCGATCTTCTGGTTCTCCACCAATGCCTTGGCGATCAGCGGCGAGCTCTTGTCGATCCGCTTGCGAATCAAAAGCGGCTCGTACTGCCGGCGGCCTGTTGCCATTCCGCTACCTGCTTCGCGCGCTGTCAACACTCCCTGGTGATAAAACGTGCACTCGATCGAGTTTGCACGGCCCAGACTGGACTGCGAGCTCTCGCCCTTGATGTCCTGGCCGTTTGCTTTCAAGAACAAATGTACTGTCTCTGCCATTTTTCCTCCGGGTGGTGGGTGGTGATGATTTCAAGTGAAGCAAGAAGCGCGCCGCATCGGGAGGAGCTATTCCTTATCCAATCTCCCCACCAGCGAGAGGGTGAACGAAGCTCCCATGTATTTGAAGTGCGGTCTGACCTGGAGGGTGCAGCGGTACCATCCCGGCTGGCCTTCCACGTCCTCCACCGCCACCCGGGCTGCTCGCAAAGGCCTCCGCGAGCGAACGCTGGGCGCTGGATCATCCATGTCCGCCACGTATTGATTGATCCACGCGTTGAGCTCGCGCTCCAGGTCGGAGCGCTCCTTCCAGCTGCCGATCTGCTCGCGCTGTAACACTTTGATGTAGTGCGCCAGGCGGCTCATGATGAACATGTACGGCAGCTGCGTCCCCAGGCGGTAATTGGTTTCCGCCGTCTTGCCCTCGGGGTTCTGGCCAAACATCTTCGGCTTCTGAGTGGAATTGGCGGAGAAAAAGGCCGCGTTGTCCGATCCCTTTCGGAACACCAGACCGATGAAACCCTCTTCCGACAGCTCGTACTCACGCCGCTCGGTCAACATGATCTCGGTGGGGATCTTGGTCTGGATTTCGCCCATCGCCTCGAATTGATGCAACGGCAGATTCTCCACCGCGCCACCGGATTGCGGTCCGATGATGTTGGGGCACCAACGGTACTTGGCAAACGAATCCGCCACCCGGCTGGCGAGGGCGGTGGAGGCATCGCCCCACAGGTACTTGTCGTGGGAATTGGTGATCTCGGTGAAGTTGAACGCCTTGACCGGAATCTGGTTCTCGCCATAGGGCAGCCGGAGCAGGAAGCGCGGCATGCACAAGCCCACGTAGCGCGCGTCCTCGCTCTCCCGGAAGCTGTGCCAGCGCGCGTACTGCGGTCCCTCGAAGAGGCTCTTCAAGTCCTTCAGGTTGGGGACAGGGAGGAAGGATTCCTCGCCGAATATCTTGGGGCTGGCGTTGGAAAGGAATGGCGTATGTGACATCGACGCCACCGCGGCGCACTTGGTCAAGAGCTGCATGTCTTGCGGCCCCGAGCTGAACTCGTAGTTTCCGCAGAGCAGACCGTATGGCTTTCCGCCGAACACGCCGTACTCGTTGGAATAGACCAGTCGATACAATCCCGACTTGGTGATCTCCGGGGCATCCTCGAAATCGGTGAGCAGATCGTCCTTGGAGACGTTGAGCACCTCGATCCGGATGTTCTCCCGGAAATCCGTGCGATCCACCAGGAACTTGAGGCTGCGCCAGGCCGATTCCAGCTTCTGAAAACCCGGGTGGTGGAGGATCTCGTTCACCTGCGCGCTCAGGCGAGCATCGACCTCGGCGATCATCAAGTCCACCATCGCCTTGTCGACCTTCTCCTGAGCCCGGCCCGGCGCCAACATCTCGGTGACGAACGCCTGCACGCCACGGCGAGCGACGTCGTAGCCAGAGTCGGTTGGCTTGAGCTTGCTCTCGGAGAGTATCTGGTCCAGCAGTGAAACGTCGGTCTGGGCGGCTTCGGGCTTCTGAGTCTTGAGTTCCATGTGAGTTCCCTTGTTTCGAAGCAGGCGATTACTTCTTTTCCTCGCCAGACAGTCCCAGCTCTGACATCAGCTTCTGGCGTCCCTCGATATCGCCCAGCAGCGCCTGGATCTTCTTTCGAAATGCCGGGATATTGCTCAGCGGCCCCTTGAGCGCATTCAGCGCGCCTCGCAACTCGAGAAGTTGCTTGAGTTGAGGGACCTGATTCACCACGCCCTCCGGCGCAAAGTCCGCCATGCTTTGAAACTTGAGGCTGACCGGCAGCGTCGCATCTTTTTCGTTTGACAGCTTGTCGGAAACTTCAAGCGAAACCTCGAGCTTCTGATTGGCCATCACCTCGGTGAAGTTCGATTTGTCGACGTTGATCGGCTTTCGATCTTCGAGAGGGGTGCTGTCCGGGCGACCGGTGTAATCACCCATCATCAATATTTTGAGGGGCAGCTCGACTTCTTCCTGCGCGTCGCCAACCTGCGATTTGTAGACAATGTTGACGCGCTCCTTGGGCGCAACCGAACTCTCTTTAGCCATGTATGCTTTCTCCTAGTGCCGCCCTCTCGATTGGACGCCCTTTCCCGCGGCGAGTGAAAGTACTTAGTCCAATCACGATTGAATCCGCAAGGCAGCCGCAAGCGACAGCTTGCAGAGCCTTTGGTAGTGTGCTGCAAATTCCGCAGGCAATGGCGCGGAAGGCTTTAGGGCGCGCACGCTGATCAACAGCCCTTCCAGGCATTGCGCGGCCAGCGCTGGTTCCCAGCTGTCCAGCTCGTGCTGGGTGGATTCCTGATCCAGGATGGTGTAGAGCGCCCTGGCCACAGCCGTCTGGCCTGCCGCGCCGCAGACCTTTGCCAGCGCCAGGCGCGCCTCGAATTGAGGTCGGCCCGAACCCAGGGCCTGGACGCGCTCCTGCAACTGCTGGATGCCCTCGGCCAGCTTGCCCTGTGAAATCATCGCCCGCGCCTCGTCCACCAGCGCGGTGCTTTCATTCGACTGACCGGCGAGGCGAGCGGAGCCGGTCGGGGACGCCGTTTGCACCTCGAGCCTGAGCCATTCGCGCGTCTGCCCATCGGCAACCGCGGATCCATCGCTGCAAAGCAGGTCGGGCGCGGACGGCATCCGCCGCAGAAACGATGCAACGTCAGACAACAATCCCTGGCGGGCGACCTGATATGGCGCGCCGAGCGCGGCCAGCGCCTGGGCGCTGAATCGATCCAGATCCAGGTTGAAGCGGTGCTGCACCAGGGCGGACTCCGACTCTTCCAGCAGCGCTTCCCATTTGCCGCTGGCAGCCATTTTCTCCAGCTGTGCGCGCAGGGACGCGGGCATCGGCGGCACGGGAGAGCGGCCGTTGGTCCCGGCCGGCAATTGCTGGATGTGTAGCCACAGGCCCGTTCGCAGGATCCGATAGGACAGAGGGTCGGCTGCGTTCGCTCGCCGGATCGCCTCAGCCGCGCTCACCAGCGAGTTGCCCAACTGTCGCAGGAAATCTACCGCGCCGGCAGGATCGCTCAGCGCGGGGACGGCAGCGGCGGTGGAGAGCGGAACCGAGGTTGCGTTTGCCTGGGGAACGCCCGTCGCTTCGCCGGCGGCCGACACTTGAGGCAACGACATCTTCAGCCGTTCCAGGCTCTGCATCAGCGGTCCAAAGGCGGGGCCATTGGCGCCGAACTTGTCACGGCTCACTTCGGTGAGCCGCTGCGCAGCGAGCTCGAGGCCGGTGATCTGATCTCGATCCGCGACGAGAACGTCGGGGTGCGCGAGCGCGGTCGCCGTCCGCTGGAGGAACCAACCCATCGCGTTCGAGCGCGCCCTGAGCCTGGTGGCCTCAGGGTACAGCGTAGGCCAGTAGCCCTCGAGCATCTCGGCGAGCGCGGATGTGCCCTCCACCAATCCGCTCAATCCGCGCGTCGCATACAGGCCGTACGCCACGTAGCACGCGATCAGCAGGTCCTTCGAATTCTTCTTGAGCAGCTCTTCGCCGGTTTCGACGATCTTCGCCCAGTTGACCGCGCCGCCCACTGGAGACTCCAGCTTGGCAACTTCTTTGACGATGGCCTCGTAAACGGGATCCAGCTTGGCGGACTTGCCGGCCGGGGCCTCCGAGGAGATCGGCTGAATCCACGGCTGCGCTTGTGCTCGGATGTCTTGGGGCGTGAGCGGCATGGTTTCACCGAGTCAACTGCGAGAAAAGAGCGTCCATGGAGATACCGCCGTCCTCGACCGCGCGGCGCTGCTCGGGTGAGAGCGCTTGCCTGGCGGCGGCCATCGCCGATTTCTGGGACGTCTTCAGCGGCCAGAAAACGGCAACCGACTGCTCGGGCCGAGCCAGATAACCCAACGCGCCGGGCGGCAGCGGCCCGAGCGAGAGCAGCAGCCGGGGCGCGGGGGTTTCCGACCACAGGAAAGAAGGCGGCTGCCCCTTCCATTGCAGGAGGCGCCCCGCCAGCTCCAGCCAGGGCAAAGCACCGTCGGTTCCGAGCGGGCAATCGAGAACCACCCTTGCCTTGGCGGGCTCCTGGTTTTTCTCCGCGGCGCACGCCATCAGGAAGGTACGTATCGCGTAGTGCGCTCCATCCGCGTCCGCCTCCCCATTGAATTGGGCGGTCAAAGCCACCGCGCTGTTGCCGAGTTGTAACTGGCGTTGCTCATCGGCGACGCTCCACTCGTTGGCGCCTGGAAGAGGAAGGGCGCTGAGCTGCTCGACGATCTTGGACGTCATCAGACGGGGCACGGCCGACAGCAGCGCGGCCGCTGCCCCCAGGAAAGGGCTGAAGGCCATTGGCACGAGCGGGAATCGAGCCGCCGCAGCGGTCGATTCCATCGGCGCGAATGCTGCGACAGGGAACGCGCGTCCCACTTGATCACGACTTGGCACGAGGGCCCCTATGAGCACGTTGCGTGCCAAAGAGGCCGAGAAAAGAAAGCAGATCGGCCCCGCGGGCAGTGGGGTCCCGGTGCGGCGAAGCAACTCGTGGGCTTCGTCGAGCCAGCGCACCAGCTCCAGCGTGGTCCGATCTCCGGCGTTGATCCGCACGAAGTCGCCTTGCGCCGGAATCTTCCCTACCAGGCCAGGGGCGAGGACGACTGGAGCGACCGCATTCATGATTCGTCCGATCGCCCCGAGCGTAGCGAAGCGGAGTCGAGGGGTCGCCCGTTCACCCGCGTTCGCCCCGAGCGTAGCGAAGCGGAGTCGAGGGGTCGCCCGTTCACCCGCGTTCGCCCCGATCGCAGCGGAGCGGAGTCGAGGGGTCGCCCGTTCACCCGCGTTCGCCCCGATCGCAGCGAGGCGGAGTCGAGGGGTCGCCCGTTCACCCGCGTTCGCCCCGAGCGTAGCGGAGCGGACTCGACTGGCGACCCCTCGACTACAGGCTCGCGTGCGCTCGCCTTACGCTCGGGGCGAGCGGGGATCATTTGGTGCATCCGCCGGTGTAGTAGCCGGCAGTGGAGGGCGGAGTGATGCTCGCCGTCCGGAACATCTCCAAAAGCTGAGGGGTGTGCCCGGCCTTGAGCACGCCGAACGGGGTCTCGCTGCGCGCCGGTCTGAAGTCGATCGCCAGCTCGGTATCCAGATTCGGCAATTTCCAGCTGACGGTGAAGACTCCCGAGCCAGCCGCGCGTACGGTGCCTGCCTCGAGGAGCCGGAAGAACCCCCATTCGCCCGGGTAGTCGATCCTGTCGGTCACGCCCTTGCTGGAGCGAGCCACGAGGGATGCACCAGGGGTCTTGCCAGGGCTCGGCCACTTCATCGAGACCCGCTCGTCGGGTGCATTTCGATAGTCCAAGGATGTTCCGTCCACGGTGAAGGTCACCACCGCCACCTTGGGGTTGGGTTGTACGCTGGCCGTGAAGCTGACCTGGGCCTCCGGCGAGCTGCTCGAAAACAAAACATTGCTCACCGCCAGCGCCCGGCCCAGGAAGGCCTTCAGCTCCGGCTTGTAGACTTTTCTGGCCTCGTTGCCGAGCTCGGCCTTGAACTGGAATTGCTCGCCGACGCGAGGTACGTCGCTCTTGAGCTCCCGGGCGTAGAACGACCAGAGCGTTCCCACGTTGGGACGGAAGAAATCGGCCACGTCCGCCACCGTGGCGTCGGGGCCGGCGCGGGTGAACGGGTAACGCTGCGCCAGGTTCTTCTTGAATGGCACGTAGACCTCGCTGCACCATTTCTGGCTGATTTCGCCGGATTTCTTCTTGACGTCTACGTTGCCGGTTCCCTCCAGCGGCGGCATCAGCAGCGCGTGGAAGCGCTCCTGCCATTTGACCGGTTGATTTTGGATCAGCAGCTTCACCTGGGCGATTCCGGTCGCCACCCGGGCAGCGACGTCCTGCTTGGCGCGCATCGCGTCCCGAATCCCCTCCAGCTGCTGTTGATACGAATCGAGTGGAACCTGTTTCTTGGTCGGCGGAGTCGACCCGCCGGCGCTGGGCATCGGCGCTCCGAAGCTCACGAACCCTTCGAAGGTGTCTTCTACGTCCTTCTCCCCGTCCTCGTGGCAAGCGCTGCTCGAGCCAGAGATGTAACGCTTGCCTTTTTCAATCAAGCCGGATGGTTTGTCTTCGCGCGCGGCGAGCCTGACGTTGGCTGCCGCATTGCGGAACAATTGGGCCAGGGGAGGAGGCTCGCCCTTGGTGAGCAGCTCCAGCAGGACCACCGCCTGAGTGTCCTCGCTGGGCCCCTCCAGGGTCAGCGAATCCAGAAACGTGCGCCATTCCGACTTGTACTGGGCAAGGTATCTCGAGCGGAGCTGCTGGGCCGCCGTCTCCGAATCCAGAGCACCCTCTTCACTCGCCACCACCCAGGCATCGAGGTTCTTGACCAGGTTTGGAAAATTGCCGCAGATTTTGTCTTGATAAACCTTCTTGGTGAAGGCGCCCCTTATCTTTTGTCTGCCTTTCAGGGGTGGGAAGGGGCTGTCGAGCAGGCCGGCGACGGTCAAATCCAACTCCTCTCCCGAGTTCTCCTCGATCACCCGCTCCAGCACCGGCAACACAATCGGCAACCGCCGCAACACTTTTCGGCTGTTTTTGACCACCAGCTCATTTCGCGGAACGCCCAACGATGGGTCGCGAGCCAGCAGCTTGAGATAGATCGCTGCGTGCGCCTCCGCCGAGCGCACCGCCTTGGGGCTGACTCCGCTCGCTCCGCTCCAGCTCGCCGCGAGCTGCTTCGCCACCAACTCCCTCTCGGTGAGCTGCGGCTCGGTCGTCTCCCGGGGCATCGACAAGAGCAAATGCAACCTCAGCTTCTGGAAATAGGGAACCGCCTCCTTGGCGGTGAGCTCCCCTTCGGTGTTCCGATGGCGATCGACGAACGAGCTGAGCTCGCGAAGATCCTGCTCCAGCACCGGTTCGATCAGCGCGCGCCGCACCGATGTGGCGTAGAACCGGCTGACGCCCTCGAGCACGTTGTCGCCTTGATACATGCCAAATCCCATCCACAGGCCGCCGCGGCTCTCCAGCAGATCGTCCAGCTGATCGCGCAGCGGATCCAGCCGAAGCAGCGCCGCGCTCCCGCTTTCGCCACCTCCCTTTCGGACCGAGGCAACCGTCTCGCGCGCGCTCTGAAGCAGCTCGCGGTTCTTGAAGAAGGAAATGGTGGGAAAAAGCATCAGCAGCGCGGCGACCGCAAATCCGCCCGCCGCGTAGCCGTACTGAAGCACGCCCTGGCGCTTCGCCTCCTTGGTGCTGCGGACGGCCAGGCCTTGATCTTTGAAGAGCACGCGGGAGAAGAAGTCCTGCAGAAAGTAGCTCTTGGTCTCGGTGGAAGACTCCGAGGCGGCCGGGAGCGCTCCGGCAATCCCAAAGGCAGACGCCATCGCATTCATCATCCGGTCGATCGGCCGGCCTTCCTGGGTCGCGCTGGAAAAATAGAAACCGCGCATCACCGGCGTGTCCTGATACACGTTTTCCGCGAACAGCGTCCGGATGAACTCGGTCAAGTTGCTTCGCAGCCCTTCGAATTGAGCCGGGAATTGAAAAACCCGCTCGCGATCCTCCAGCCTCCGGCTCTGGCCGATCCGCTGCAGCGCCCGCTCCTGGAGGATCATCGCCAGCTCGTCGAATCGGGTCGCGAACACTTCGCCGGCCGGTCCCGTCTTCGCCGTCACCGACTCGGTGGTGCCCCAGATCTGGCCCCGCTCGGCCTTGGGCAGATCTCCGAACATTTCGACAAAGCCGGCCAGCAGGTCGCATTTGGTAAACATCACGTACACGGGCAAAATCATCTTCAGCCGCGACATCACCTCGTCCACCCGCTCGCGGATTCTCTGCCCCAGCGCGGCCGCCCCTTCCTCGTCGAGCTCGACGAAATCCCCCACGCTCACCGCCACCAGAAGCCCGTTGACCGGTTTCTTCGCCCGGTTCTTTCCCAGCATGTCCAGGAAGGAGAACCACTCCTCGCGGTCGTCGTCCTGGGTGGTGTATCGCCCCGCGGTGTCCAGGATCACCGCCTCGTTGGTGAGCCACCACTCGCAGTTGCGCGTTCCACCCACGCCTTTGACGCTGCCGCCCCGCGCGGAGAGATAGGGAAACTGCAACCCGGAGTTGCGCAGCGCCGTGCTCTTGCCCACCCCGGGCGGGCCGATGATCATGTACCAGGGCAATACCGAGAGGGCATCGGAGCCGCCGCGGGCCAGCTTGGATGACTTGAGCGATCCGATCGCCTTGGCGAACTCGGCCTGCATCGCCTCGATCTCCGGTTGCTGATCGGGCCGCACCTGCTTGACGTACTCCTCGCCCTGCGCCTTCAGGGTGCGCTCGATCTCCCGCGCTGCCTTGCGCGCTTCCATTCGGCGGTAGAGGAAAATCCCGGCGCCGGCGAGGACCACCGCGATGGTGGGCACCACCGCGATCACCAGCGGCAGGCTCAAGACGATCACCGCCGTCCAAAGCGTGCTTAAAAGGACGACTAGGAAGATGATCCCGATCATGGTCTACCGATTCGCAGGTTGATGAATTGCCACTTCTTCGTTGAGCGACGACAAATTTGATGACAACGAAAACCGAAGCCCCGCGTAGAGGAGAACCGCCGCCGCCAGCGCCCCCGCGGAAGCCAAGAGCAGAGGTGCATTTCGCTTCACCCCGACGATTGCCTCGGTCGGCCGCTCGGCGTGGCGGGAGAGCATTTCGGTATTCACCGCCGGCCGAAGCGCCTCCCGCTGAAGCGAGTCGGTGAGGGTCATCAGCTCCAACTCGCCGCCCCGGACGCGGTACTTGCCCTGAAAGCCAAACAGCAGGCAAAGGGCAAACACCTTCAGCGCCTCTTTGCGACTGGAGTCTCGCCGAATCCCTTCCAGGCGATTGAAAAATCCGTCACCGGCGGTGTTCTCGCGAAAGTATTTGAATTGAAGAAGGTTGGTCATCCAGTACGAGGAAACAGGCTCACCGCTGTTCAGCGCCACCTCGTCGGCGAGGGCGACGATGGCGTAGCTGATGTCCTCCACGTCCTGATTGTTGAAACCGGCCTGCTGGAGCTGGTTGCGCATCTGCTCGATGAACCCGCACAGCCGCTGCTGCAAGAGCTCGGGAACGGGGAGATAGGAGGGATCCAGCCGGCGGATCTGACTGATCGCACCGAAGCAGTACTGCGTAGCAGCGTGAACACGATTCATGGCTGGCTCGCGGTTGACTTAGTGTCCGGGGACACCGAGAAGCTCTATCTTGGTGCGGCTGGGATCGAACGGTTGCGGCAGGAAGAGGGCCACCGCGCGGTCGCGCATCGCGTTCTTCCAGTAACCATCCTGCGTGGCCAGCGAAAAGTAGACCACGCCCGGGCGCACCGGCACCTCGGGAGGCGGCCGGAACGTCGCCTGCAGCGGCACGCCGGGCGCGGCTGCCTGGACGATCCGGCTGATCTCATTCACGCTGGCGATCTTGGACAATCTGGGAAGTTGCTCCGCCACCTGTTGCTCCGAAAGCTCGCTTTTCACGGTCAAGATGAACTGATTGCAATTGGCGAGCCGCTGATCTTCCAGCTTGCCCACGTGGAGCCCACCCGGGCGCGTTTCCAGCGGAACAGAGATGCACTGCTCCAGCGCCACCGAGCGCAACAAGAGGTTCAGCCGGTTGAACAGCTCGCCAAAGGTGGTCCCCAGTTGAGTGAACACGTATTTGGGCAGCGCCAGCGGATCGCCGTCGGCGCTGAAGCTGGTCAGCTGTCCCGCTGCCTGGAGCAGAGCCAGATACGCCAGGTGGGGATGCATGTCCCCGGCCTCGGCAAGATGGTTGAGCACCGGAATGCAACCGTTGAGCGCGTGCAATTGCAGATATCGCGTGACGTCGGAGCTGGTGAATTCGAGCGAGGAGGCATCGCGGTGGCTGCGGGTATCCGCCAACTCCCGCTGTTTGGCGATCATCAGACGCAACACCTTGCGTACGCCGTCCATCACGAAGGGCGAGGCGGAAATGCGCAGGCAAGGGGGCACGTAGGATTCTTCGAATTTCAAGGCACCCAGCGAATCGCGGGTAACCTCGGCCACCTTCAGGCATTCGAAGTCATCGCGCGGCTCGTTGCCGAACAGCAACCGAACGTTGCGCTGGGCGAACGCCACCGGGACCAGGGATGTCGCAGCAAGAAGGTCCGGCACCTGCCGGGTCGCCATTCCAAACCTGGCGATGGTGCTCGGCGCCTCGCCGTTGGTGTAGCTTTCCAGTCCCTCCCGCTCTTTGGGCACGCCGATGAAGACATCCAGAGCCCGCTTGCCTTGCCCGAGGTGCTCTTCCACCGGACGAGCCGCAGGAGCCTCGGGGTGACCGCGCTCGAACTTGAGCGCCAACCCGTCGGGGAGAATGCCGAAGAACTCCTGAAATTGAACCTGACCCGCGCTGAGCGCCTCCTGGTTCAGCTCGAGGGAGACCACCCCCCAGTGATCAGGGCTCAACGCCGCCAGCCGCGCCTCGAGCACCGCCTCGTGATAGGCGTCTTGCTGCTGCAGATGCTGGGGAGACATGAACATCCCCTCCGACCAGACCACGCGCTGAAGCGACTTCATGCTTTGTCTCCAGCAGCGCGCCCCGGTGCGGCCGCCTTCTCGGGAGGGGTGCGATTTTCCACCTGGTACTGGTCGAGGACGAATTTGACCTGCGTATCGCCCTTGCCTGGCGCGCGTTTGACGTCCGCTGGCTGCGGCGTGCATTGCTCGGGGGGAGGGATGGGCAATCGCGCCACGCTGCGCCACGAATCCCCATTCGGCTTTCTGAACAGCGCCACCACCGCGACGAAGTTTGCCTTGGGGTCGCGCCTCTCCCCGGAGCTGACGGTCTCGCCGGGATCCACGAACTTTTCGCTCATTTGAACGAGATCCTCGCCGAGGACTTCCTTGGTGCGATGCCTCAGGTCGTCGAAGCTGGCCTTTTCCAGCCGTCCGATCCCCACCAATTGCAAGACCTGGACCTGGGTGGTCAACGAGCGTCCGAGGTCATCCTGATTGAGCCGGTCCGATGCTTGCAACGTGATGTAAAACGGAGGCGGATTGTCGCAGGGCGGGCGAACGCCGCGAGCGCACGAGATGAATGAGATTGCAACCGCGACTGCGATGGGCCACCAGCGCGGCAGGTGCTCGCGCCGCCGATATTTTTCCGGACGCCGCCCCTGCGATCGAGCCATGGATTTCCCCGTCCCGTATGTGAGGACTGCGGCACACTGCCATAGCCGCGAACGCGTTTTCAAGTTGAAGCAGAACGGGCGCGGCCGTTGCGATTGGCAGCTCCTTCTTGCTCCACTAATGTCTCTGGCCCCTTGGGGAGAACCGCATGCGCTTCGCAGCCGTTTTTCGGCATAGCGCCCTCTCGGCCGACGCGCCGGTCGCGAGGTTGAGCCTTCGCGAAGGCATCTCGCAATTGTTCGATCTTCAGGTGGAGTTCGTCTGGGATTCCGCGGACCTGGATCTGGAAGCGATGATCTGGTCCCCGGCCTCGGTGGAGATCCAGGAGCTGGATGGCGGCGAGGCGCAGCCGTTCTTCGGAGTTGTCGAAGAAGCCGAGTACGTCTCCAAGCGCGACGACCGCTTTCTCTATCGCGCGCGCCTGCGGCCTCGGATTCATGGTCTGGCCCATCGGGTGAGAAGCCGGATCTTTCAAGACCAGGATGCTACCGAAGTCATCAAAAAAGTGTTTCACGATTCTGGAATCCCAGACGACGCGGTGGACTGGCAGCTCTCCCGGAAATATCCGAAGAGGGAATTTTGCGTTCAGTATCGGGAGAGCGAGCTTTCCTTCGTGCTGCGGCTGTTGGAAGACGAGGGAATCTTCTTCACCTTTCGACAATCAGATTCGAACGACGTTCTCGTGGTGGCAGATGATCCATCCACCTTCGAACCGATCGAGGGCGATCCGATCCTCGCATTTTCCACCTGGGATCAGGCAGACCGCGAAGCGCTGACCGATCTGGTTTTGAGCACCCAGGTTTGCCCCGACAGCTACATCAGCCGCGATTGGAACTGGGAAAAGCCAAACGAGCCGATCGAGGCGCAGCAGAAAGACGAGCGAAGCGCCGGGTTGGAGTGGTACGAGTTTCCCGGCGGCTTTTCCATCGGAGCTGACGGCGGGCGCCGCGCGACGGATCGCCTCCGCGCCGGGTTGTTGGATAAATACGTACTCGAAGGACGATCCAACTCGCTGCGGCTGCAGCCAGGTCGGCTTTTCGAGGTCGCCGATGTGCAACCCGAGTATCTCGCGCGCGACTATTTGATCGTAGAGCTCGAGCGGCATTTCGAAGAACACGGCCACGGCAACGAGCCGGGATACCGCGCATTCTTCAAAGCAGTTCCCGGGGATGTGGAGTTTCGGCCCAGGCGAATCACGCCCAGACCACGCGTCCTTGGCAAGGAGCTCGCGGTGGTCACCGGTCCGCCCGGAGAAGAGATTCACGTGGATCGCTTTGGCCGGATCAAAGTCCACTTCTATTGGGACCGCGAGGGGAAGATGGACGACCGCGCCTCCTGCTGGATCCGCGTTCAACAGCAGAACACCGCCGGCAGCATGATTTTGCCCAGGGTGGGCTGGGAGGTGGACGTCGGGTTTTTGCACGGCGACCCGGATCGCCCGGTTGTCCTCCAGAAGCTCTACAACCGCGAGACGATGCCGCCGTACGCGCTTCCCGACCACAAGACCCAGACGGCGCTGCAGTCCGCCAGCTCGCCCGGAGGCGGATCCACCAACGAGATCCGGATGCAGGATGGCAGCGGCGGGATGCAGTTCTCCATTCACGCGTCGCGCAACCTGTCCACCGTGGTTGGACATGACCTGACGGAGGAGGTGGCGGTGGACGCGCACGAGGACGTCGGCTTGGCGCTGCAGACCAAGGTCGGCGCGAACGAGAAGATCTCGGTCGGCGTGGCGCAGAAGATCACCGTGGAAGGCAACCTGGCCGAAGAGACGGTCGGCTCGGCCGAGATTTCGATCGGGGCGATGGACGAATGGGGGGTTGGCAAGAACCACTCGATCGCCTGCGACGGCGCGCGGACAGACTCGATCGGCGCGGTGATGAACGTGCTCGCCAACGAGGTGACCGAAACGTTCAAGTCGTCCTGCAGCCGCACCGTGGGCGCGGCGCAAAGCCTCAACAGCGCCAGCGACCTTTTCGAAATGGTAGCTGGAAGCAAGAGCGAAACGGTCGGTGGGGCCAAGCTCGAGCTGATCCGCAAGGCGAAGCAGGAATCGGTGCTCGCATCGAAGACTCTGAACACCGGTCTGCTTCTGATCAAGGCCGGGGGCAACCTGGGCGCCGCCAGCAAGGGACCGATGGCGTTCACGGTGGGCGGCCCGGTGGTCGAGAAATGCGGCGAGGCGTTCAGCCTTGAAGCGAAGAGCGTTCGGATTCTGGCGCTCGGTGGGGCGGAGCTGAGCGCCGGCGGTACCCAGCTCACCGCCAAGGGAACCACGCTCAAAGTCAAAGCCTCCAGCTTCGGCGCCACCGGGCATCTGGGGCTGAAGCTCAAAGGCAAGATCAACTACCAAAAGTGAATGCTCCATGACGCAACGCAATCTGGTCGGTGAGCTGGCAATCGACGGAATCGCTCCGGCGACCTTTCGGTTGGCCGAGGTGAGCGTTAGCGAATCGCTGTTCGACGGCTATCGCGTGCAGGTGGACGCGATCGCCCGCGAAGAGGTCGACGTCCCAGCGCTCCTAGGCAAGCGCGCATCGTTTGGCATCCACCTCGACGATAAAGCCGTGCGTCGGTTCCATGGGCTTGTCCTGCGAGCCAGCGTGGACTGCGCGCGGGAGGGGCTATACAAGCTTTCCTTCGAGCTCGGCGCCCGGATCGAGCTGCTCAAGCTGGGAAGGAGCTCGAGAATCTTTCAGGACATCAGCGTGGTGGAGATCGTCCGGAAGATTCTCGACGAGGCACAGTTGGGCGGCAAGGCCCAGGCGTGGAGTGCCTCCAGCACACCCAAACGCGAATATGTCATTCAGTGGAATGAGAGCGATTTTGACTTCATCCGCCGCCTGCTTTCCGAGGAGGGGATTGGCTTCGCCATCGACAACACGGACGACCAGGATCGAATCGTTTTTTTCGACGACAGCAGATCGCTGGCGAACATTTCCGGCGAGGCAGCTCTGGAGGACCGCGACTCCACCCAGCTGAAACCCGACACGGTGACGGATGTGACCGATTGCTCGGCCGGTACGTGCGACGCGGTGATGCTCAGAGACTATGATTTCAAACGGCCGAGCTTTGATCTGTCCAGCAAGGAAAAGGCTCCGCGCAGCACCGACCGAGAGGTGTACCTCCACCCGGGCAACTTCGTCGATGCGAAGGTGGGAAAGCGGCTCGCGCGGCAAGCTCTGGAGCGTCTGCGATTGGGCGCGCGCACCATTCGGGGCCGCAGCGATTGCCCCCGCCTGGAGCCGGGAAAGGTATTCCGCATCGAGAATCATCCGCGACCGGCGCTGAATGACGAGTACTTGCTGATCTCGGTCAGCCATCGAGCCAATGCCCCCGAGGACGGCGAGGAGAACGCGGTCCTTTACCGCAATGAGTTCACCGCGATTCCCAAGGCCGTCCCCTATCGTCCGTCCGATCTCGCCTCGTCCGTGGCGCCAGGCATCGAGCTGGCCTTCGTGACCTGCCCGCCGGGCGAAGAGATTCACGCGGATGACTTTGGGCGGGTCAAGGTTCGATTCCCGTGGGATCGATCGGGGACCAAGGATGACCGCAGCTCCGCCTGGATGCGCGTGGGCCAGGTTCCGCTGGGCGGATCGATGGTGCTTCCCCGGGGAGACTTCGAAACAATAGTGGATTTCGAGATGGGCGACGTGGACCGTCCTTTCGTCGCCGGGCACCTCTACAATGCCGAGAAGCCTCCGCCCTACGCCCTGCCCGCGGGCAAGACGCGCAGCTCCCTGCAGAGCGCCACCACCGCAGGTGGTCCCGGCGCGAACGAGTTGCGCTTCGAGGACGCGGCTGGGAAGGAGGAAATTTTCGTCAACGCTTCGAAGGACCTCGCCATTGCCGTGGAGAACGATGGCTCGACGCAGATCACCAACAACGAGACCTCCAAGATCGGTTCGAACCGAACCTTGCGCGTGGGCAAAAGCCACACCGCCGAGGTGGTGGCGAACCGAAATATCTCGGTGGGCGTGTCGCAAAAAGTCAACGTGGCGAAGGACTTCTCGGATTCAGTCGGCGGTTCCGAGAAGGTGGCGGTGGGCGCGGTTCGCAAACTGGTGGTGGGGGGCGACCACGTGGAGAGCTGCGTGGGACCGCTCACGCGATCGGTGGGCGCGCTCCAAGCGGTGACCACCATCCGCGGCTACAAGCGCGAAATCGTCGGCGCCTCCTCCAATCAAGTGGGTGCGGCGTGGCTCGAGCTGCTCGCCAAGAATCGCGGCAGCATGGTCGGCGGAAGTCGCAAAGAGACGGTGGGGGCACTCAAGCTGGTCAAAGCCAAACAGATGTCCGTCTCCGCTGGCACCGCCCTGGTGACCAATGCCGCTGCGGAGAGCGTCAAGTGCGGTGGAGGCCGGAGCGACTCCGCGGAGGGACCCCTGGCGCTCACCGCCGGCGGCGGGCTGAGCGTGAAGGCGTCGAACATCACCATCGAGGCCAAGGACAAGCTGGTGCTGATCGCCGGGGGATGCAGCATCAAGCTGACCAGCGACGGCAAGGTGGAGTTCACCGCGCCGACGGTCAACTTGAAGGGCGTGGAGGCATTGTCGCAAGTGGAGCACAACAGCAATTGATGAGCACGGAAAATCAACAGCTCCAAGCCTCACTTCTTCTGGGCGGCAACCCCGGGGAGATCCGTGTCCACGCGGTGCGCGGACGGGAGGAAGTGTCGCGCCCGTTCCGATACGAGATCGATTTCTCAACGGAGGATCTGCAGCTGGACGAAGCGCGTGGCGGGATGGCCAAGCTGCGGTTGTGGAACGCCAGCGGCAACGAGCGTTTTGTCTCGGGGATTGTCGACAGGCTGAGCGTGCTCGCGCATTCCGTGGACCGGGCGCGCTTCCGGATTTCATTGGTGCCGCGCCCGTACCTGCTTTCCTATCGGCAGGGGTATCGAATCTTTCAGGAAAAGGATGTGCCGGAAATCGTCAAGCAGGTATTCGCCGACGCGAAGCTCGACGCGAAGATGTTTCGCTGGGACCTGGCCAAGAAATATCCGAAGCGGGCGTACTGCGTTCAGTACGAAGAATCCGAATGGGCGTTCATCTGCCGACTGCTGGAGGAAGAAGGGATTTATTTCGCCTTTGATCAAACAGCGGAAGGGCACGCGATGGTGTTTCGCGACGACAGCAGCTCCGCGCCATCGATTGGCCAGATCGCCTATCACCATGACGGCAATCTGCACGGCGAGACAGTGAGAGCCTGGGACCTCGTTTCCGAGGTCGGCGCCAGCGAAGCCAGAGTCTCTTTGAACGATTACGACATGCTCAAACCCTCGCTTGACCTTCAGGCGCGCGAGGAGGTCAGCGAGGCCGGGCCGCTGCAACGAGAATGGTACGAGTATCCCGGGCGCTATCTGGTGCCCGCCGAGGGCAAACGGCTCGCCCGGGTCCGTCTCGAAGAGCTGAGGGCAAAGAGGAACATCGCTCGCGCACGCAGCAACGCGCTCGCGGCGCAGACGGGCAGGATGGCGAAGATCGCGGGGCACCCTTCGGCCGACGGTGAATACTTCCTCACCGGAATCGACCTCAACGTTCGGCTCGATGCCGAGGAGCATGGCGGTCCGCCGCTGGACAAGGGCCCGCAGCAATGCGAGCTGCAGCTCGAGCTTTTGCCCAAAGCGTCCAAGTTTCGTCCAGCGCGCCTGACGCCGCGCCCACGGGTGGTGGGTCTACAGACGGCGCGGGTGACCGGTCCGACCAGCGAGGAAATTCATTGCGACGAGCACGGGCGGGTGAAGGTTCAGTTTCATTGGGACCGCGACGGCCGGCTGGACGACCAGACCTCTTGCTGGATCCGCGTCGCGCAAGCGCATACCACCGGATCGGTGATGATCCCGCGAATCGGTTGGGAGGTTCTGGTGGAGTTCATCCACGGAGATCCCGATCGGCCGGTGTGCCAGGGACGGCTGTACAATCCGCTGTTCCCGCCGGTCTATCAGCTTCCGGCGGAGAAGACCGTCTCCGGCCATCGATCGGAATCGTCCCCGGGCGGCGGCGGCAAAAACGAGGTGAAGTTCGACGATGCAGCGGGCGCACAGCAGATGCTGATTCATGCGCAACACGGGATGAGCGTGGCCGTGGCTCACGAAAAGAAGGCCAAGGTCGCCAAGAACGAGAACCGCTCGGTGGGCGCCGACCGGACGGTGACCGTCGGGGCGGAAGAAACCATCAACGTGGTCGAAGACCAAAGCCTGAAGGTCGGCGGCAGCCTTTCATTGAGCGTCGGCGCCACGCGCGCGGTCAAGGTGACGGGCGAGGCGTCTGAGACGGTAGTGGGAGACCTCCAGCTTTCCGTGGGCGCCGCCGAAATGATGCGCATCGGCAATCCGGTCCAGGCGGTGCTGGATTTGATTGTCGCCGCGGCCATCGAGGGCGCCCAGGCGGCTGCAGCGGGCGCGGTCGAGCGCGCACAAGGAGCGCTCCTGGCGCCGATCGCACCTGTGCTCAATGCCGCCAAAGGAGCGATGGGCGGGGCGGCGAAGCTCCCCGGACAGGCGGCGGCGCTTCTTTCGGGCAACGCCGGGCAGATGGCCTCCGCGCTGGGGATCGCGCCGGGAGGTTCCGGGGAGGGCGGTCTGGCTGCGCTCGGTGCGGGTGCCAGCGCGAACGGGGCGGGGCCGGCCGGCAATGGCGCGGCGATAGGTCGCGGAAACGCCCTGGCCATGGCAGGCGCGGTCGCCGCCAACCCGGAAGCCGCGTTGAGTCAGGCCAGCGCGATGGCGGCGGGGGCTGCGGGTGCCATCGCCAGCGGCGCGCTCGGCCAGGCCCTCGGTTCCACCGCCGGCGGCGGCGGTGGCGGCGCGGGAGGCGGCGGTGGCGCCGCCGGGAGCGGAACGTGGGGCACCACGGTCGACGGAGCGGTGAAGGAGACGATCGGCGCGGTCTCCGCGATCAACTCGGTGATGCCGATCACCTTTGCCGTCGGAGGATCATCCACGGAGTCGATCGGCGCCGCCCGCATCGAGCTGGTCGGCGGTTCGAAGTCGGAGAACACCGGTGGCGCAAAGACGGAAACGGTCGCTGCCTACATCGCCAACATCGGGACGGACATCGCCCTCGACGCGGGCGCAGCCATGGCCGAGAACATCGCCGCCACTCATAAGCAGAACATCGCCAAGAGTCATGCCATCACATCGAAGAGCGCCGCGCTGGTGACCGTCTCCCGACTGAAGCTGAAGGCCTCCGATAAAATCACGCTCAAGTGCGGCCAGGCCGAAGTGGTGATCAGCTCGGACGGGATGGCGGTCACCGGTTTGGAGGTGACGGTGAAGGGGGCACAGGAGCTGAAGCTGGATCCAGCTGCGATCAAACCAGGTTAACTGCAGGAGAGGAACCGATGAAGGCCGTGATACACAAGACCACGCAGACCTCGCATTTGTTTTCCGCGCGGACACGTCGGCCAACGAGGGTGACTAGCTCCGCCACTTCCAGCATTGCGGCGCAGATCCACCTGGCCAAGATCATCGACCGCCAGGAAGATGGCTGCCGAGTGCGGATCGGCGGCGCCGAGCGGACGGTGGCGATCGATCCCGCCGTGGACCCGGCGCTGCTGGATGAAGCGACTGTCTCGGGTGCTTGGGCGGTCGTCGCTCTGGGCCTGGCGCCCTGCGTGGTCGGGCTGCTCTGCACGCGCCGCTCGGTGGCCATCGATCGCGACGGCAATGTAGACGCAGAGGTGAAGCAGTTCCGGGTCTCAGCGGAAGAAACGTTGATCAAGACCTCGGGCGCTTTCCTGCAGCTGAAGGAACAAGAGATCGAGCTCTATGGCCAGCGCATCGTGTCTCGCGCGCGCGAGCTGCTCCGATTGCTGGGAAGGATGATCAAGCTGAATTGAAGATTCAAGATGAGCGCGTCAAGGCAAATATCGGCGGGGCCGAAAGTGGCCGAAGGGAGCGAGCGATGAACATTCGCGAAGCCGGCAAAGTGGTGGACTCGTTCCTGCATGACGAGCTCCTGGACGACGCCTATTTCGAAGAAACGGACGATGGCGACGAAGTTGCCAAGCTGTCGCTCCAGCATGTGGATACTCGGCCCGACGCAATCGAGATCCTGTTCATGGTTGACGAGGAGGGGACCGAGAATGATCCGGAAGTGCAGGCGCTCGCCGATCGCGCTCTCAAATCGCTGAAGGGAAGCCATCCAGAAGTCTTCCAGTTCAAGATCAAGCACAAGATTTGGCATTCACCTTGAGCGACGCCCCTGCCATTCCAGATCAGACACCGTGCCTCTTCCTCAAAGGCGGAGCCGCGGGGATGTTCAGCGCCCAGTGCGTGGCTGCGCTGCTGGAAGCGGGATACAAGCCCGAGTGGTTCGGCTCGTACAATCACGTCGCCAAGCAGATTCAGGCGGCAAAAAAGAAATGCCAAGCCTACGACGACGCGGTGAAGAAGGGGCGAAAAAACAAACCTCCCAAGCCTTCCTCCGACGATCGTTACTTGGCCAGCTGCCAGTCCGGGCACCTGAGCCAGAATGCCTGTTTTCAGCAACCCGGCGCGCGGGGGGACCCGTGTAAGAACACGGTGGATGGACACCATGACGCGCATTACCCGTGCATGCCGCAAGCGGGCCATGCGATGCAGCCAGGCGGCGAGCACAATCTGGCCACGCTGCACGAACAGGCCAGCTCAGGAGCGCAAGGGGCACCCGGTGAGCCATACGATGCAAAGCAGCTTTCCAAGGACTCCGATGCACGGGGGAAAGCAGTCGCTGACGACAAGAACCTCGCGGTGAAAAACAAGCGAAAGCCGATCAAACGCAAGGGTGGACGCCGCGGATCGGGGAGCGCGGGAGCATCATCGAGGGCCGGGCAAGCCGGGGCCGCTTCCGGCGCCTCGGGCGGCGCCGCGGCAAGGCCCAACGAGCCCTGGAACAAGGAGCTGACCGGGAAAACCGCTGGAGAGTGCATCAACAGCTTCCGCCAGGCCGGTGAAGCGGCCATGAAGGCCAAGTGCGAAAACGAACGCCATAAGAACCGAGAGATCGCTAACGGCGGGTCCGGCAAGAGCGCGGAACAGGGAGAGCAGTACCGAGCGGGATTGCGCGAGAAAGCGCAGATCGCCCAAGCGAAGGCAGCGCAGAACCCCCGAAGCAAGAAGGCTCAGCGCGAAGCTCGCCGGGCCTCGGCAGCCTACACTCGTGCTAGGAACGCCCATTGCATGGCCAATCAGGGCACCAGGCTTGCCGCGAGCCGCGGGCAAAACAACCCGATCATTCCAAGCAACGCCTCGCCAATGACCGGAGGCGCGGGAGGCAGCGGAGAAACCGGATTCTAAGACAGCGTCAGATTGGGAGAACAGGCATGAAACTGGCGTACTTGATGAGTCACGCGAGTGGGGTTTCCAATCGGGATTGTCACTTCCTGGTGCTGCGATACGAGCAGCGGTGGGGTTTCAAACCGGATCGCGGCGAGACCTGGGTGGTGCAATGCGCGGAAGAAACTTTACATGCGCTGTACGGGATCGTCGGCTGGTTCACCGGTCTTTGGCGATCGCCCGCGGGTTGCGTGTACGTTTCGGACTCGGCGGGGATCGTGCACGTCAATCTGGATCGCAACCCTAGGGCCGCGCCTTGGCGACAGCACAATCTCAAAGGTGCCCTGTCTGGAGTGTGGGGAATAGACGATCAGTGCGTGCTCGTCTGGGGTTTGGCCAAGGACAAGAACGTCATGTATCGCTGGAATGGGCGGGCCTGGAGCGAGATGGAGTCTCCCGGCTACGTGGTCGCCATGCACGGACTCAAGCCGGACCTGATCTATGCGGTCGGGCGGGGCGGGCTGGTGGCGCGCTGGGACGGCCGCCGCTGGAACAAATGCGTCACTCACTCAACCGCCATGCTTTCGGCAGTGTTCGTCGCCGGCCCCGACGAAATGTACGCCGTGGGGGCGGGTGGAGTGATGTTAGAAGGTTCAAGCTCGGGGTGGAAGGAGCTGCTCACGGGCCCCGGGCCGATGTTCGGAGTAGCCAAGTTCAAAGGCGAGGTTTGGGTCGGCGCCGCCGAGCACGGTTTGATGAAGCTGGTCAAGAATAAGCTGAAGGCAGTCAAACCAGACATCAAAGCTGAGATTCTCGATGCCCGCGTGGACCTGCTGATTTCGTCTCCCAAGGCGATCGTGGGGACTGCGGACGGTGCAACATTCCGAGGCACGCCGGTAGCCGCGGTGGAAAAAATTTTCGCCGATCGCAAACCGGGCTGGGTCAAAGGGGGCGATCTGCTGGACGAGGGCGATGATTGAGACGAGCCGATGAACCCAAGCGAGCCTGACGAAATGCAGAGCGATGAAGCTTCCTCGGGGGAATATCTCGTTCTCGAGGAGGCACCGGACGTCGCGGTGGCCCGGATCGTGCTCGGGCTGACCTGGTATTTGGACGAGCCGCTTCAATGGGCCCAACAGGGAGCGGCTCATGCCCTCGCTTCATTTCTGAAGATCGCGCCGGTCGATCGCCTCCAATGGTATACGTCGTCACATCTGTCGGATTGGCATCGCGTGGGAACCGGTGGGCACCAGAAGCTGACGGAGAACCTCTGCTCCTGGTCGCTCGCCAAGCCGCGCCATCTGCTCTGGTTCAGGCTGGTGGACGATACGGGTGCGCCCTCGGTGGAGTTCTCCTACCGCGAAATGGATCCGGCGATGCAACGCCGGTGCAGCACGCTCGAAGTGGCGCTCCCGCACAGCTCCAATCCTGAGCAGCTGGTCAGGATCGCCACGGAGATCGCCAAGGCAGGCGGGTTTCTCTGCGGAACAGCGGGATACGCAATCCGCTGGAACGAGCACGAGAAGTCGACCGCCCTCTGGGAGGCGTACGACTGGTGCCGGCGCTTCCTGGGACTGGACCTTCAAGATGTAGACGAGATGGCCTGGCATGCCGGGGAGGGATTGCCGGGGACCGGATGGTTGACATTTCTGGGCCAGGGTTGGGCGGAACGACTGGGAATCAAAGCGGCCGAGCTTTTCGCCAATGCCTCGGCGAGCGACGTCAAGCTGCTGCCGCTAAAGGGTGGCGCGGCGGTCCAGGCCGGGGCAGCGCCGACTTTGGGAGACGTCAACCGACTGGGTCATCCGCAAGCCTATGCAGAGGTGGCTCGTCGGCTTGCGCAGTATTTCATCAAAGACATTCCGGAATACCTGGGAGGCTTCACCGAGAATGAAGCCACCTCGAAATGGCTCCGACGTTTCATCGAGCCGGAAGGCTGGAGTTGAAAAATGGGTGTGACTGCACTGGGAATAGATGTCGCCTGTGAAGCCTCGTCTCATCAGGTGGTGCCGCTGGCGCCGAACGTCTGTATCACCCCGGCCGCGCCCAGCCCTTTGCCCATCCCTTACCCGGTGATGGGGGATACCGGGAAGCTGGATCCGGGTTGCGAGAACACGCTGATCGATAACAAAAAATCGATGAGCACAAAATCCAAAGTGAAACAGGTGCACGGAAACGAAGCTGGAACGCAGAAAGACATCATCACCATGCAAACCAGCGGTCACGCTTTCGCGCTGATAGGAATTCCGATCGTGACGTTCGAGGGAGGAATGGTGGTGGTGACCGGCATGCCCGGCTTCGCCAATTCAACGTGAGCCCACTGCTCGAAATGCAGTCCATCCGGGGCTGCCTTGACCAGGCGCTGTTGAAGCTGATGGCGATTGCAGGTCCGCGCAATGCGATCCGCAACGCCGAAGCGGAGCTCGTCCGTGCCCTGAAACACATGTACCGCGCCCAGGCTTCACAGACGGAGCAGGCGATGTTTCAGACCGAGTACTCAGCGGCATTGGAGGGTACCCGCCGAACGCTGGCCGTTCTTCAGGAGCAAGCCGCAGAGGAGCAGGGCGCGGCAGAAGCGGTGGCGTTGGTGGACCAGGCGCTGCGCAACCTGCTGTCCCTGCGACAACCGACGACCGAACCTCAGGCCCAGCTGGCCCACCCGGGAGAAAAGAAGTCCCCGCTGCGCGCGAGCGTGGAGGAGCCCCACCTTCTGGACCTGCCGCGTTGGGCTTTGCAACCGACAGTTCCGCTGCCGCCGCTGGACGAGCCCCCGCTGGTGGAGGCGGCGGAAGCAGTCCCCGAGGCTTCTGTCGCGACTTCGCTCGAAGAGCTACGGAGCCTGATCCAAAAGATGGTGGCCGCTGCGGAGCCCGCGGAGGAGAAGGACGAACCACCTGCGGAAGCGGGGGGCAAGGCGAGCGCAACAGACGATCGGTCGACGGAAGAGCGCAACCGGGCCGCGGAGCGCGAGCTGTTCGGAACGGCTCTGCGCGAGGAGGAGATCCTCTTCGATCGCGCCAGGACTTGCCTGGAAGACCTGGCGACGTTCAGCCTGATGCGCAAGCCATTGGAAGGGCAGAGCTGGGTGGGAAGAGCCACGACCGAACGGCGGTTGCTGGCGCGGATTGATGCCATCTTTTCTCTCGGGGAAGCGGTGTTGCCCCGACTGGTCAGGTTGCTGGAGGACCGGCCGATCCCGGATCCAGAGCTTGCCTGGGCCGTCCTCTTCCTCTTCGGTTCGGTGGCCGGGGACGACGCGTTGGATCAGGTGATGCGGATTGCCCGCTTCGTCTCGCTTGAATCATCGGAAATGGTGGAAGCCGTGGCTGACGCGTTGTGGTTGGCCCCCCATCCGGGGATTGCCGCCGCGATCCGGCCATGGCTGAGCGACCCGGACCCCGCCCGCCGGGTGGTGGCGCTGGAGATTCTGGGACGCCGTCGGGCGATCACCAGCGCCGAAGCGCTCCGGTGCGCCGGCGATCCGGAGTCATCCGTCGTGGCTGCCGCCGCGCGGGCGCTCGGAAATAGTTCGGGCAGCCTGGACCAGAAGGCTTTGGGTGAGCTTCTCCGCCACCCAGACGAGACAATCGTGCGCGCGGCTATGGAAAGCTCGATACTTCGCCGCAGCCCTTTGTTCATCGATCGCGCTCGCAAGTTGATCGCAGACGGGCGCCCAGGCTTCGCGCAAGCCGCTGCTTTCCTGGCGATCGGATCCGAAGCGCGCGACCTGGATCTCTTTCTCACCGCGGCAGACCGACAGAGCTCGCCCGAGCTGCTGGAAGCCGCGGGCTGGTTTGGACATGTCCAGTTGATCGATGTGCTCCTGCGTTCCTTGCGAGCAAGCGAGGAAGGAATCAGGCTCGCGGCGGTGGGAGCGCTTCAGCGGATCACCGGCGCATCTCTGACGGAGGACGAACCGGATCCGCAGTACGACCCCGAAGAGCGCCCATTCTTGCGAGCCTTCGCTCCACCCCCGCCGACAGATCAGCTCTCACTGGATTCAGAGGCATGGACGGCTTGGTGGAAGAAACATCAAGCGAGCTGCAGGTCGAGCTCGCGGTATCGGTACGGCCACGCCTGGAGCCCGGAGGACAACCTCTGGCAAATGGAAGATCCGCTCGCGGTCCGAGCCGATCGGTGGAGGGCGCATCTTGAATTGGTGGCCCGAACCGGTGAAACAATTCCGTTCGAGCCGGATGCGTTCGTTGCACGCCAGCGAAAGCAAATACAAGAATGGCGCAATGTTTGTAACGGCCGGCGGCACCTGTCCGGTACCCCGGGCGGCTGGCCGCTTCGGCTGGGAGGGTGAGGTGGAGCTTCCGGTTCTCAATCAGGCGACGGCCGCCACGGTGCACCTGCTTCCGCAGCTGGGGATGGATGGCGGAACGGTGATCGTGGCGATCATCAAGCAGCGCTTTCAGGTCGATCAGCGCGGCCAGGTTGCTCGAGTCGAAGGCGCGCAAGTCCGCCTGGCCGACGAACCCTGGGATGAGGACAAGCCAGACAAGAGCAGCATCAAGTATCCCGCCGACGCCTGCGTTCGAAAGCCGAGCACCGACGTGATCGTCACCGGATCCGCGGTCGCTCCGGCCAAGCGAAACGCGACCTCGCTGGATGTGACCGTGCGAGTCGGCGCGCTCGAGAGGAGGCTCCGCGTGTTCGGATTGCGCGTCTGGTACAAGGGCATCGCGGGTCTCTCCCTCTCGCCTCCCCAGCCGTTCGAAGAGCTTCCGCTGCGCTGGGAGTACGCCTACGGCGGTTTCGATGACAGCAATCCCGAAAAGCCATTGGAGGAAGCTCGCAATCCGGTGGGGCGCGGCATCGCGCGCGATCCGAGCACGCTGGTCCACCAGCCGGCGCCCGCGATCGAAGATCCGGCGGACCTGATCAGCACGCACCGTTCGAAGCCGGAGCCGGCCGGGGTTGGACCCCTCGGTCGCCACTGGGCACCTCGCCGCAGCTATCTGGGCACCATGGACGAGCGCTGGAGGAAGGAAAGGATGCCCTTGCCGCCGCTGGATTTCGACGAACGCTACAATCAAGTGGCTTCGCCCAGGCTGATTGCCCCCGGCTACCTGAAGGGTGGCGAGCCGGTGTTGCTGCACAACCTCTGTCCCGATGGCCCGTTGAGCTTCCACTTGCCCAGGCTGGCTTTTTTCGTCGGCGCTCGGACCGACGACGGGACGACGGAGCACCGGCCGGCCTTGGACACGGTGCTGTTGGAGCCCAACGAGCGTTGCTTCGAGCTCACCTGGCGCGCGGCGATTCCTTCCCCGAGGCCGAACCGGCGGCTGCGCGCGATCAACGTCCACGAGAAGATGATTCTGTGATGACGACCGACGTGGTTTATTGGGGCGTGAATCGGGGAGCAGCGCCCGTGGTTTGCGCCACCGATGCCTGGAACGGCCTCGCATTCAACGCGCATCAGATCTGGGCCTGTCGCCGCGCCGAGCTCACCGCCTACGCCGAGACCCCGTTTCGCTGCACCAATGGGCGGAGGGCAACCATGGCTCATATCCGAACGCTGCCGCCGCGCTCCCACGGCCTGCAACGGATGTCTGCCATTGGCCGCCACTTGATCGACGAGCTGGTGCCCCAATTGCGAACCGCGCCGCCGGAGACGCGCCTGGCACTGGTGCTCTGTCTATCGGACCGCTTTGCAGCCGCCAACTTGAAACATTTTTCTCAGCAAAGGTCCGCACTCGAGAAAGGGTTTCTGGATCAGCTGAAACAACAGGGATTCACGCCGCTGCTTCATACTCAGGCAAGGGGCCACTCGGCTCTGGCATTCGGGATGATCGAGGCTTCGGCTGCGCTGTCCTCGCGCGCGATCGACGCGGCGATCGTGGGCGGGATTGACACCTACTACGATCCGGAAGTGATCGAGGAGCTGTTGTTTCAGGAGCGGTTGTTCGATGGCGAAAACCTGGACAGCTTCATTCCCGGAGAAGGAGGGGCATTCTTCCTACTGACGCGGCCGGAGGTGGCAAGGCGGGCCCGCTGGGAACAGCTGGCGCGCATGGAGGCCGCGGCTACGGATCAAGAGCCCGCCGCCATGTTCAGCGAGGCGCCGTGTCAGGGACTCGGGCTGTCTCGCGCGATGGGAGCGCTGGCGGAACGAGTCCGACAAGAAAAGCGATCGATCGATTGGTGGATTTCTGATCTGACCAATGAGGACTACCGCGTCCGCGAATGGCAGCTTGCGCTTCCGCGCGCGTCGGCGGGCGTTTCCGGAGAGAAGTCGACGATGGAGTTTCTCCCCGGGCTGCTGGGAGACCTGGGTGCCGCTACGATGCCCACCGCAGTGGCGATCGCAGCTCAGGGTTTTCTTCGCGGTGATCCCGACGCGAAGACCTGTTTGATTGCAGGTAGCGGCACAAACGCGGATCGCGGCGCTATTCTGCTTGGGCGGATCGAATAATGCTCGTGCCGCGGAGGTGCTCGTTCTAGCGCCTTCGCGGCGCGGTTGTCTCGGCGGGGGCGCGGGGGGCGCGGGAAGTGGGCCCCTCGGCCCCGCTCGGGACCGCCGCGGGGGGAGCACGCGAGATAGCTTTGCCGACAGCTCGCGGGGCGGACTCGGCCATCCGCTCGCCCCGAGCGTAGCGAAGCGGAGTCGAGGGGTCGCCCTGCGGGCGGCTCGCGCCAGGCGCCTCGGCCACAGTCGCGGCGGACCAGTCGCGCCTTGGAATCGGGGGAAGCCGCGGGGGCCTCTCTCCATGCACCACCGCGCCGCCGACGGCCGCGTATTCCATCTCGATGCTCGCCCTGGCGCACCGGAGCATTAGTCCGCCGCGGCTCATGTCCCCTCGGCCCACGAAGACGGTGGGAAAGCGAAGCCGCTCGCGGAAGATGGTCAGCAGGACCTCGGTGTACTTGCCCGACGCGATGCTGCCGAGGAGCACGGCCTCCCCATTTCGCCCAAGCCTGCGCGCCAATCGCCTGGCGTCGCGCTCGAGGGGAATGCGATATCGCGCATCCTTCACATCGACCGGAACCTCCGCAAACGCTCGCAGCGCTTCCAGGCCGACCCGCTCCTCGGGACTCACCAGGCCGGCGCCGGGCACAATCACCAAGGCGCCGGATCCGCCGGCAGGCGGCCGTGCGAAGCGATCCGAGTATGCGAGCTTTCCCCGGAAATACAGCCCGCTCATGAACTGAAACACGTCTCGGAGCCGCGCGCCCGCGGGAGAGCGCAGCTCGAGCGCCAGCGGGAATTGCGCCTGCGGCCGCATGAGCAACTGGGCGCGCTCGCCAGCGCAGTTCGCCGGCGAAAGAAGGAAGACGCGCGGAGCGACGGCGAGCGAAGATCGGCTGAGACGTGGCATGGCTCGCTTCGATCTACACGTAAATCGCGCGGCGTTCAGCTCCCTTCCCGAAGAGGAGTCGCCGCAAGCTTCGACTCTCTACGCCCCAACCACAATGCCACCGCCAGGAAAGCGATGCACATCGGCACCGCCGCCCACGCGATCCCGGTCAGAGTCAGCCCGAGAGCCGCCAACCCAGTGTAGGTCCACGCGGCGACCTGATCGCCCGCTCGGTACACGAACGTGTCGATGAAGCTCTTGGCCTTGAACTTGTCCTCTCGGCTCACGACAGTGAAGAGCACTTCCCTCGCCGGATGACCGAGGGCGAAGTTCGATCCTCGCCGCAGCACCGAGAAGGCAACGAAGGTGGCCAGAAGCGGCGTGATTCCCAGAGCGCTGGCGCCGATCGCGCTGAAGCCGAGGATGCTGATGGTCGGAACCAGCGCGAGAGTCGCGGCCAGCCCGATCCACCGGATGATTCGGCCGGTGAGGAATACTTGCGTCAGCGCTGCCAGCAGCTGCGTTCCGAATTCCATGCGGGCCAGCATTTCGGTGCGCGCCTCCCGAGTCTTGAAGAAGCGGCCGATCACGTCCGTCTGCTCGAAGTACAGCACCGTGGAGCTGAGCGTGTAGAGCACCAGGAAGGCCACGATTCCGATCAGGTATGGCGAGCGAACCAGGCGGGTTACTCCACCCCAGATGCTCCCTCCGATGGGCGTCGAGGCGCTCTGGGTCTCCGGTCCGAGGCCCGGGTGCACCGCCCGGGTCGGAAAGACGGCGACGACCAGGATGACGACCTCCAACAGCGCTGCCGAAACGAGCAAGAGCTGCGCCGAGCCGAGCCGTCGGGCCAGCAGCGCCGTAGTCGCGGAGCCGACCATCGATCCCACCGTTCCACCCAGGCCGATGAATCCGAACAGGCGTTTTGCCTCCTGGCTGCGAAAGCTGTCTGCCATCAACGCCCAGAAGACGGACACCACCATCAAATTGAAAACGGCTGTCCAAACGAAGAAGACCCGGCCGAGCCACACCTCGGCGGAACCGGTCAGCGCGCGCGAGAGCAGGTAGAACGCCAGCAGGTTGAACGCAAAGAACTGGTACGTGATGAAGATGAAGCGCTTCACCGGGAACCGCACCACCAGCGCGGAGAACAGCGGGTTGCACAGAAGCATCGCAAAGAGCGTTCCCGCGAAGAGCCATGGCAGCTTCGAAACGCCTGCGGCCACCGCCAGCTCGTCCCGGATCGGGCGGAGAATGAAATAGCTGGTGAACAGGAAGAAGAAGTAGAGGCAAGCCAGCAACATCGGGCGCACCTCCGACGGCCGTACGTCGACGACGCGGCGGAGAAAGCGAACGCCCGGATGAAGTGTTTCCGTTTCTGCGCCCTGCAGATCCGACCCGGGCGCGCCCGCGATCACGACTTTCTCCGCGCGCGCCAGGCCGTGAGCACTTCTTTCTCGCGGGCCGGCGCCAGTCCCGCGCGGAGCTTCGCCTTTCGATCTTCGGGCTCCGAATTGTAGAACTCCAGCGTGTCCCTTGCCGTCGCCGCCAGGGGACGAAAGGTCAGCCCTTTGGAGAGCGCTCGGGCGATGCTTCGGGAAGCGAAGCCGGCGGATTCGCCTGAAGGAGGAACCCAGACGGGCATATCCACCCACGGCCGCACCGATTGCTCGCTCAAAAAATCGGCGGGTACCCAGGTGAGGAACGCGTCGGAGGCCGTCACCGCACGCACGCCGCCCAGCAGCTCGCCGATGGTCAAACGTGAGCGAGGGCCGGTGCAGTTGTAAATCCCGGTAGTGCCGTCCTCGCAGGCGCGGACGGTGAACTCGGCGAGATCGCGAGCGTCGATGATCTGCACAGGCTCGGTCGGGTTTCCGGGGGCCAGCACCTCGCCGCCTCGATCCAGCCGGGCTGGCCAATAGGTGAATCGATCGCTCAAGTCCCCCGGGCCCACGATCAGCCCGGGGCGGATCACGGCGGCATGTCCGGGGAAGGCCTTCTCGGCCTCCTTTTCGGAAAGCGCCTTGAGCGGCCCGTAGTACTTCCGCGCGTCCTCGCTCTCCGGCTCGGTAGTAGTGGCGACCTCCGCGCTCTCGTCTGCATTGGCCGCATCGTTCTTGGCGTAGACCGAAATGGTGGAGATGAACGCGTACTGCTTCACGCGACCCTTCAGCGCTTCGGATGCCTGCCTCACCCAGCGCGGAAGCGTAGTTGGATTGTCGATCACCGCGTCCCAGTTGCGGCCCTTCAACGACGCATAGTCACCCGCCGCGCGATCTCCCTGCAGCTTTTCCACTTCCGGAAAAAGTCCCGGATTGGTTTTGCCTCGGTTGAACAGCGTGACCTTGTGACCCCGCGCAATCGCGTAGCGCACCTGATGAGGTCCGATGAACCCGGTGCCGCCGAGGACGAGGATGCGCAGCGACTTCGGAGCCTTGCTCGGCCGCGGCTCTGCTTGCTGAGCCTCGCGCGATGCGTTCGCGGCCGGCGCTGGAGCGCCCAGCGAGGGGAGTCCGCCCAGGCCCACGGCGCTGATCGCCAGCCCGGATAGATTGAGAAAGTCGCGTCTCGAAGTCGACATCATTCGCTCCTTGCGTCGCGGGTTGGATTTGTTGCCTCAGTAGCCGTGGTCTGTGTCCGGAGCTTCGATCTTTCCTCTGAAGGATCGAAAGAGGAAAACGAAGTAGGCGATGGCAAGCAAGATGGCCGGAGTCCACCACAACAGGCCCAGCAACAGACCCTTGCGTCCGCTCGCCGCATTGAAGGCCGTCAGCGCGTAGGCCGGGTCGATGGTGGAGGGGAGAATGATGGGAAACATTTCGGCGGCAGTGAGTCCCAGCATTCCCGCGATGAATGCGCCGGAGCTTACGAAGGCCCGCAGCTGCCGCCGCTGGCGCAGCGAGGCGAACACCGATGCCGCCGCGCCGATAGTCAGCGCAACAAAAATCCAGGACCACGGTCGCGCGGCCAGTCGGGAAAAAAGCGACGGTTGGACCAGCGCTGTGAGGATGGTGGTCGCCGCCGCAACGGGCAGGATCCACCACCACACGCGCCGCGCCAGCCGCTCGCTTCGAGCCTGGACTGCCCCGGTTGTCTTCCAGGACAAATAAAGCGCGCCATGCCCGGCGAGCACGAGCAACACCAAAGCGGCGATCGCCAGAGTGTACCAATCGAGCGCTCCGGGCCGCTGTCCGGGACGAAAGTCCGTGAACAATGGCGCGCTGAAGTATCCACTCGCGTCGAGCGGCACGCCGCGCACCAGGTTGCCCATCGACGCCCCGAGCACGATCGCAATGACAGTCGAGGAAATCGCGAAGGTCGCATCCCAGAAGGAGCGCCAGAGCGGATTTTCCTGATGCGAACGGAATTCGATGGATACCCCGCGCAGGATCAAGAGCCAAAGCACCATCATCATCGGAAGGTAGAATCCGCTGAAGGCGGCGGCGTACGCCCTCGGAAAGGCGAATACCAGCACTCCACCGGCGGCGATCAGCCACACCTCATTGCCATCCCAGAATGGTCCGATGGCCGCCAGGATCGTGCTCCGCTCCCGCTCGGTTTTGGCCACCAGCAGGTGGACGATTCCAGCGCCGAAATCGAACCCGTCCAGGATCACGTAGACGATCAGCATGAAACCAATCAGCGCGAACCATGCCGATTCCACGTTCCCTCCTAGTGAGCCGCGGCGCGCGACCCGGTCGGGCCCAGCGCGATTTGTCTCGCCACCAGATACAGGAAGAGGATTCCCAGCACGAGGTACAGGCCCATGTAGCCAAGCGTCGAGAAAGCCACGTCCCCGGTGCTCACCGAAGGCGACGTTCCGTCTCGCGTCCGCTGCAGCCCATAGACGATCCAGGGTTGACGCCCCAACTCGGCCGTCGCCCACCCCGCCGTATTGGCGATGTACGGAAAGGGAAAGGCCAGCAGCAAAGTCCAAAGCATCGCGCGCGAGCGGAACAGCGCGCCCCGCCAAAGCAAAAACGCAGCCAGCCCCATCACCAGGATGAAGAGCGTCCCCAGGCCCACCATGATGTGGTACGCGTAGTACAGAAGCTCGATGTTGTCGGGCCACTGGTCTTTCGGGAAGTCCTCCAGACCCCGGACCGCCGCGCCGAACGATCCGTACGCAAGAAAACTCAGCACCGCCGGAACGACAATTGGATTTTCGAGCCGCCGAGCATCCACATCCGGTTGACCGATGATCACGAGCTCAGCCCGGGAGCTGGTAACGAACTTTGCCTCCATCGCGGCCAGCGCCGTGGGTTGGTGCGCCGCGAGCAGCTTTCCATGGCGGTCCCCGGTAGGAAAAAGCTGCAAAGCGGATGCGATCAATCCGGTGATCACTGCCACCCGAAGGCATACCCGAGCGTGAGCCTCGTGGATGCCCATCAGCGACCAATATGCGCCGATCGCGGCGACGACGAAGGCTCCGGTGATTACCGCGCCGGTCATGGTATGGGCGTACTGCCAAAGCGCCCAAGGATTGAACAGGTAGCTCCAGATGTCGACCAGCTGCAGCATTCCTCCGGGCCCAATCGCATGCCCCGCCGGGTATTGCATGAAGGCATTGGTCGCCACGATGAAATAGCCGGAGAGCCAGGAGCCGAGGAACAACATCAGCGTGGTGAGAAAGTGTTTCTTCGGCCCCAATCGTTCTTCTGCGAAGAGGAACAGTCCCAGGAACGCCGACTCCGCGAAGAAAGCGAACAAGCCCTCCAGCGCCAGGGTCAGACCGATTACCCCGCCCGAGTAGCTGGAGAATCGAGCCCAGTTCGTGCCGAACTGGAACTCCATTGGAATTCCGGTGACCACTCCGAGGCCGAAGTTGAGGGCGAAGATCTTTGCCCAGAAGCGAGCGACCTCGTTGTAGTGATTCTCCCCGGTGCGCAGCGCCAACGCCTTGAAGATCACCAGCAGCAGAGCCAGCCCCATGGTCAGCTGCGGGAACAGATAGTGATAGGTGATGGTGAAGGCGAACTGGAACCGATCCCAGGCGAGAGTGTTCATCTTACGGCCCGGTGTCCATTAACCCGGGACACGCCGCAGTGCTAGCTCTGGATCGCGGGAATCTTCATTCCACGCTGCACTGCTGGGCGCTCCCAGAGCCGCTGCATCCACTCCCGGACCCGCGGCGCTTTTTCGAACAGCTGAGGGGTGGAAGTGGCCAGGCTGTCCATCCACGGAAAGAGAAGGATGTCCGCAATCGAATATTCGCTGGCCATGAATTCGCGGTGCTGTAGATGTCGCTCCAGCACCTGAAGCAACCTGGTGCTCTCGCGCGTGTATCGATCGATCGCGTACGGAAGCTTCTCGGGGGCGAAGCGCACGAAATGGTTGTATTGGCCGAACATCGGTCCCACGCTGCCCATTTGAAACATGGCCCAAGCAAGGACTTCGTAGCGGTCGGAGCCGTGCGCCGGGAGCAGGCGCTTCGTTTTTTCCGCCAGGTAGATCAGGATCGCGGCCGATTCGAAAAGAGCAATCGGTCTTGCGTCGGGCCCGTCCCGATCAACGATGGCCGGAATCTTGTTGTTGGGACTGATCTCCAGGAATTTAGGTTCGAACTGTTGACCTTTGGTGATGTCCACCACGTGCACCTGATAGGGTAGCGCGACCTCCTCGAGCATGATCGAGACCTTGCGGCCGTTCGGCGTGGAGAATGTGTAGAGATCGATCAAGGGCTCCCTAGCCGCCGACAGGCACTTCAAACGACGCGGGCAGATGAGGATTTGGTTCGAGGATGATCCGCTGGTGGGACTGGTCGAAGATCACCTTGAAGCGCCTCAGCAGTTCGCCCCCGATCACGCCGTCGAATCGGGAGCTCGCCAGAAGCCCGGTGGCATCGCGCGACAAGTCGACCAGCACGTCGCGAAGGAGCACCGGGCCGATCTGCACGGACTGCGCTCGGCCGGTCAAGGATCGGGTCAGCCCCCCCAGGCCGGCGTGTAACCGACTGGGAATCCGACCTCGCATCACCATCAACAGCTTGTTCGAATCCACGAAAGGGCGGGTGAGGGCAGCAGCAATCTCGCCGGCTCCGGTGTCGACCAGAAATCTTCCCTCCACGCTCTCTCCCCACAGGATGATGCGGGTCTTGGCGAGGAAATGATTGTTCTCCAGGGCGACCGGAATGCTCTTGCCGGGCCCTGAATACTGGTAGCCGACGGGATCGTACAAATTGATGGTCCCCGACGCGTACTCGATCTCCACCACGTAGTGGTTGAACAGCTCGTATCCCAAGATCCCATCCAACTGGCGGCCCGCATAGCGCTGCAATTCCTGCAGCGACGTCGCGGCCAGCGTTTGGTGATTCAGCTCGCAGCCGCCCACGCTCACCGAGGCGCCGCTGGCGAACGCGAGATCGACCGGATCTTCTCCGGTGCCCCAACCGGCTCCTTTGCCCCCCAGGGCAAGCCGCAGCTCGGAGGCGCGCTGGCTATCCAGGATCCACGGATATCCCGCCGCGCTGTCCACCAGGAACCAGAGCGGCCGCGAGCCGTTGATCTTGGCTTGCACGAAGATTCCGTGTTGGTTCGTGATGTCCGCGCGGATCGAGATCGGGCGTCTCGGCCAGCTCATCACCGCCGCCGTCTCCGGCGCGATCATCGCTTCGGAATTCGGTCCTGCCGCCAGCGTGAGCATCGCAAGTACGGAGGTGATCGCGAGCGGCATATGGTTTCCTCATCCCCGGGTTGCCTCGCATTCTGCCGCAACTGCGGGTTGGCGCAAAGCCGAGCGGGGGCGGCAAGGTGGAAAGAGCCTGGCCGAGCACGAAGCCTGGAAATAGGACCCGATCGTCGCTCCGCAAAAAGGTGATGAATGCATCACTGCGGATGCACTATACCTGCCTCAACGACTTTCGAGTTGCACCAAAGGAGAGGGCGTATGTCTTGCAAGTACCAGGCGCGAACTTGGTGTTTGTTGTTGGCGGCCACGGGGTTTGCATGCGCAGGTGCGAAGCCGTACCAGACGACGTTCAACACCCCGGTGCTCCAGCCGCGGGAGACGCCGGAGGTGACCAAAGACGGGGTCACCATCGCTGCCATTCCGATCACCCGCGAGAACATGCTGCAGTTCCCCGAAGCGGCGCGAATGATCAGTTGGCGGGAGCCGGATCCAGGTGCTCTTCGCCCGATCTCCACCGGAGGGCAAGTGACGCCTTCGCAGGTTCAAACCGTGGTGAGGAGTGGACCGGTGGCACTGGTGCCGCTGCCGTCTTTTCAGATCCGGATCGTGAACCACAGCAGGCATCCGGTCTCCTTCGCGCGCGCTCAATTCCAGCTTCAGGACAACCTCAACCGCCGGTATCCACCGATTGTGGATCCGGTGGCGCTGAAGGGCCGATTCATCGCGGACATCAACGGCCAGAATACGTACATCGCGAACGACCGATCGCTCATCGAGCCACTACAGAACGAAGTGCAGCGGATTCCAATCCTCAATTCCACGGTGACGGTCCCGCCGGGCGGAACCTGGGTCGGTGTCCTGCCGATCGATACGCCGGCGCGCGATCCGGGCGAGTATGCCGCCTTCATGAACTCCGTTCAGAACTTCATTTTGCGCATGGAGGGAGTCGGCACGGCCAACTCCGGAACAACCGGAACGGAGTTCGCCTTCGTCATCGACAAAGGCACCCGGCCGATCGCCGTCACTTGCCCGGGAGACGTGAAGGAGCCATCGCTCGAAAAATGCACGTCCAACGACCCCGGCGCACAGTCGTCCGGATCGGGCGTCACCCGGCCGGGCGGGCCCACTCCACGGTGAAGGGGCTAGATCAGAAGCTCGCTGGTGGCGCGTTCGCGGCGGCGATGTTGTCCGGAAGTCAGCGGCGTTTGCGCGAAGGTTGCACCCGGGGAGGCTCTCCAAGCTGCTTCTCGTAGTGGGGCGGCCAGGGGGCATCGCCGTCGCCGGTCGCCTCCTGCCGAGCCGAGAGCTCCAGCAATGAGTCGAGCGCGAATGCCTGGTCATCGATACCCGCACCCGGATCTCCGTGCTCGGCGACGCGCCGCGGAACGGTGTGGAGGGTGAATTCCTCCGGCTGCACCGTCGGCACTTCTTCCCAGGAGACGGGCGCCGATACGCGCGCATCCGAAGTGGGCCGCACCGAGTAGGCCGAAGCGATGGTTCGATCCTTGGCATTCTGGTTGTAGTCGAGAAAGACGCCGCGCCGCTCCTCCTTCCACCATTTGCTGGTGGCGATGCTCGGAATCCTGCGCTCGACTTCCCTGGCTAGCGCCAGAGCCGCGCGGCGGACCTGCCTGAAATCCCAGCGCTGCTCGATTCGAACGTAGATGTGCATGCCCCGTGAGCCGGACGTCTTGGGAAAGCCAACCAGGCCGTGCTCGCTCAGCACCTCGCGGACGACGAGGGCGGTCCGGCGAACGTCCTCCCATGGAACCCCTGGAGTCGGATCCAGATCCACGCGCAGCTCGTCAGGATGGTCGAGATCACCGCGCCTGACCGGGTGCGGATTGAGGTCGATGCAGCCAAGGTTGATCACCCAGGCCAGCGCAGCGGCGTCGCTCACCACGATCTCGTCGGCGGTGCGGCCGGAGGGAAAGCTGAGCCGGACCGTCTCGATCCACGCCGGCCGGGGTTGCGGCGCGCGTTTCTGGAAGAAGAAATCGCTCTGCGCTCCGTTCGGATAACGCTTGAGGGCCATGGGGCGGTCGCGGATTCCGCGCAGCGACCCTTCCGCCACCGCCAGGTAGTATTGGACCAGGTCCAGCTTGGTGATCGCCCGCTCGGCGAAGAACACCTTGCGAGGGTGCGAGATGACCACTTCGGAACCGGCGATGTTGATCGTGACCGCATCCTTCGCTGGCATGCGATAACGATAGCGCCGACAGTTCACCCCTCCTGCTTTTTTCGATGAAGCTCGCTCAGCCGGAGGGCGAATTGCATCTCCTCGTTCACCGCCCTGAGCGCGAGCCGGGCCTCGGCGATCAGCAGGACGCAGCCATAGAAGAGAAAAAGAGTGCCGAGGATACCCAAGGCAGTTGGAAGCCAGGCGATCACCGGCGCGAACGCCACCACGCCGATGGCGATGGTGGTCGCCACGAAGATCCCCAGCGCGGCATAGATGCTGGTGAGAGAGCGCTGAATCAGCCCACCCCGGATGGCGTAGAACGAAAGTTGGCGGTCCAGCTCCGCTCGCCGTTCATGTTTGAAATCGATTTCTTCCTTCGTGTACAGCTCTTCTATCAGCTCGGTGAGCACCCGAACCCGATCCACGATTCGGGAGAGGCGGTTGGAGGTGGAGAAGATCAGCGTCCCGCATGCGGAGATGAGGACCGCTGGCGTGAGCATCGCGCTGAGCAGCGCGAGTCCGAAGGGCGCTTGAGGCATGGATTTCGCGAGAACCGGACGGTGAGATAGACGAAGATGCCCTGCTAATCCAGATCGGAGTCGGTGATGAACGGCAATGGAATCCTGATCCGGTGGGTCAAGGCCCTGGCGCTTGCGCCCATCGCGATATTGGTGCTCGCCCTCTCGGACGCTGGAACGCCGGAGCCGCAGGTGGCGAAACCGACGCCGCCGTCCGAGCTCACGGTGGATGATTCGTTTGCTCCAAAGATCAGCACGCCGGCGTTTTCGGCGGGAAAGGGTCCGCGAATCGCGGTCGACGAGCACCACCGCAATGTGGTTTCGCTGTCCAGCTACTTTGGCCCGGTCGGTCGGTTTCTGCAGCGCGACGGATATCGTGTTAGGCCGTGGACGCAGGCATTCGAGCCGTCGGCCCTGAAGGACGTGCGCGTTCTGGTGATCGCCAACGCGCAGGCGCCGGCAGGTGCGGAGACGAAGGCATCGGCATTCACCGCCGGGGAGATCCGGGCGTTGGAGCGCTGGGTCACCGGTGGGGGAGGTCTTCTTTTGATCGCCGATCGCGCCCCTTTCGGAGGGCCGGCCCAGGCGTTGGCCAACGCGCTCGGCGTGAAGCTCGATGACAACACCGTTCTGATCAAGGGCCCGGACGGAAAACCCACGGGGGAGCTTTCGCTCACCGCGGAGTCGGAGGGCGATGCCGCCCATCCGATCTTTTCGGGCGTGGTCCGGCTCGTCTATGTGGTGGGCGAGTCCCTCGGCGGACCGGGCGTGATCCTCAGAGCGCCGAAGGGCGCTTACAGCGGACCGACCGCCCAGGCCACCGATGGGCCGACCGCTGCCGGCAAGCCGCTGGCGCTTGCGTTCGCACATGGGAAGGGGCGCATGGTGGTGATCGGTGACGCGGGGATCGCCTCCGCATTCGGCAGCGTCAACGGTGCCGCGCACCGCGGAATCAGCGAAGCGGACAACGCAAACTTTGTGCGAAACGTAGTCCGCTGGTTGGCTCGCTAAGCCTGGCGAGCAAGGGCGCTTGGGAAATGCGGGCTGTATCGGCATACTGCCGCCTGCAAGCTGCGTTTCTGCAAGATGACCGAACAAGCGACAACCGCACCGGCGCCGCAGACCGAGGATTCCTTCGCCAGCAACGCGATGAAACGGATCCCGCGCGTGCTGATTCCTTACATCGCCGGGTCCTGGGGAATGCTCCAGTTCACCGAGTGGATCGTGAACCGGTACGTGCTCTCGCCGTTCCTGGTGGACCTGTGCATCTACCTCTGCATCTTGCTGCTGCCCGGAACGCTGGTGCTGGCCTATTACCGCGGCATCCCCGGCCCCAACCCGTGGACCAGGGCCGAGAAGATCGGCCTTCCGGCAAATGCGGTGGTCGCCGCGGCCGTGGTCTTCGTGGCTTTCCATGGCAAGGACCTCGGCGCGGCCACCAAGACGGTGACGGTGAAGGATCAGAACGGGCAGGACGTTCAGCGGCAGATTCCCAAGGCCGAATTCCGCAAGAGAATGGCCTTGTTTTTTTTCGAGAACCGCACCGGGGATCCGAAATTGAACTGGGTGCAACAGGGGCTCGTTGAGCTGCTCGAGCTTGACTTGGCTCAGGATTCATTCGTGCACGTTGCCAGCGCCTACAATTTCATCGAGAAGCTGAAGAAGGCGGGACTGAATGAGGACAGTCCGGTTCCTTTGCCCTTGAAACAAGAGCTGGCCCGCGCATCGAACCTGGACTACATGGCTGGCGGCCTCTTTTCCCTGGACCAAGACAGTTATGTGGTGGACGTCCACCTGTACAAAACCAAGCAAGGAAAGCGCATCACCGAGCGCAGATTCCGGGGCAAGGACCTGTTTCAATTAGTGGACGAAATTTCGGTTCAGCTGAAAAAGGATCTCGACATCCCGACTCAGCACATCGAGTCGGTGAGCGATCTACCGGTGAAGGAGATCACGACCGAGTCGCTGGAGGCCTTGCGTGAGCTGATCAGCGGTGTGAACGTCCTGCACTTCAAGAACGACTACGCGGCAGCAGTGCGCAGCTTCGAGCGCGCGTTGACGGTCGATCCCACCTTCGTATTGGCTCGCATTACGCTCGTCGGCACCTATGAGGCAATGAGCCAACTATCGAAGGAAAAAGAGCAGCTCGAAATCGCGCGTAAGCAAGAATACAAGCTTCCCGAGCGATTGAGGTTTGGTTTGAAGTATGGCGCATTCGTGCTCAACAAGGAGCCGGACCAAGCCTTCAACGTGCTCAATCAGTGGGTGACCCTCTACCCCGATGATGTCGCTGCTTACGAAAGGCTGGCGCTATTTTACCAGCAGAGAAATCAGCTCGAGAAATCAACCGAGGTCCGCTTGAAAATCCTGGACCTCGACCGGGGTGATGCCAACCAACTGACCAAGGTCGCGGTGACGTACAGTTTGCAAGGGGACAATCAGAAAGCGTTGGAGTACTTCCAAAAATATCTGAAGGAAGTACCTCAGGCAGCAGAGGGGTACGTGCGCGTGGCTGCGACGTACGAGCGACTGACCAAGTTCGAGGAAGCGAAATCGTACTACCAACAAGCGCTCGCTCGAGACCAGGACAACGTGGATTCGTTCCTCGGGCTCGCCAGCGTGCAGATGCGGCTGGGGGAATTCACGCTCGCCGAGGCGAGTTTCGAAAAGACGCTCCAGCACAGCCGTTCTCCGCAAGACAAGGCCAAGGTTTATTTCCGTCAGAGGGACTACTACCGGATGAAGGGGCAGCTGGGAAAGGCGCTCGGGGTTTCCGAAGCAGGCCTTGAAGCCCTGCGCAGTTTTGCTTCACCGATCAGCCGAATCAAAGTCGAGCTGGACAATATCGAGCTGTACATGAAAACAGGTCAGTCGGCACGGGCGGTGGAGCTGGTCAAGGCCTGGGAGCGTCGGGAGAAGGAGGAACCCGACAACTTCGTCGCGGCGCTCTCGGCGCGGATCGCGTACCTGTCCTTGTACAGTGAACAGGGTGAGGGCGAAAAAGCGATACAGCAGGTCCCCGGTCTCGACAGGTTGATCAGCAACTACGGTTTGGAAGGTATCCGACGAGGCCTGTTTCCGATTCTGGGCAAAGCATATGAGACGGGCAAGGATTACGATCGAGCAATCCAGACGTATCAACAATACGTCAAGCAGGAGCCTTCCACCGCAGAGGGGAGTGTCTCTCTCGGCCGCTCCTATCGATTGAAGAATGACTTGGCGAACGCCGAAACCAGCTTGAAGCGAGCGCTGCAAGTGTTTCCTGCCCACCCAGAAGCTCACTACCAGCTGGCGGTGGTGTATTCGATGCGAAATGAGCCTGGCAAGGCTCGTGAACAGTTGAACCCGGCGCTGGAAACCTGGGCGGACGCGGATCCAGATTTCGATCTGGCCAAACAAGCTCGTAGCCTGGCCTCGACCGTCGCTCAGCGTTGAGCCGCATCGGCGCAGGTTGCGGCTCGCGCCTCGCACGTGCGCGGTGCAGCCGCTGCTCAGCTGCCCAGCTCTTCTACGAGCCGGTCGACGGCGATCTTGCGTATGCCGTCGATACGAACAGTCTTTCGCCGCGAAGATGCCCCGCGGATGATCTTCACGGCGCTCTTGGCGACTCGAAAGGCCCGCGCCAGACAGGCGATGATCGCTGCATTCGCCTCTCCGTCCGCGGGAGGCGAGGTCACCTGCACCTTGAGCCGATTGCCGAGCACCGGGCCAATCCGTTCTCGACTGGCGCGAGGAACCGCCAGCACGTCGAAGGTCACCCCTTCATCGTCCTCGTTCACCGCGAGCATCGTGGCGCGACCTCTTCAGTGAAGCTCAGCACGCCAGCCCAGCGAACGCAGCGGAGCGTTACGCCGCCACCTTTCGGAACCGTCGCACGCTCATCCAGACCAACGCTGCGCTGATTGCAATCAGGGCCAGCACGTGCGGCCAGAGGTCCAACGGTCCCGCGTCGCGCAGCACCACCCCACGCATGATCGCGATCATGTGCGTGGCCGGCAACAGGCGGCCGATGTTTCGAAGAATCCAGGGCAAGCCTTCCGCGGGAAAAATATAGCCGCTCAAAAAAATGGACGGCAGCAAAAACAACTGCGCCATCTGCTGAGCTTCAGCCTGGGTGGTGGTCCGGGTGGAAACGAACAGCCCCAGCGCAAGCAGCGCAAACAAATAGACGATCGCAATCACAAACAAGAAAACCAGGCTGCCCCGGATCGGCACGGAGAAAAGGAACCGCATCGCCGCCAGCACCAGGGCCATCTCCACCACTCCGATGAACAGGTAGGGACCCAGCTTGCCGAGCATCAACCCCAGCGGATTGATCGGAGTCACCAGCAGCTGCTCGAGCGTGCCTCGCTCCCGTTCCCGCACGATCGCCACCGCTGCCAGGACCATGGCCACGATCTGCAGCAGGATGGCGATCAGCCCGGGGATGATGAAGTTGGCGGTTCGGCCGTCGGGATTGAAGAGGATGATCGGCTGCGCAGCGAGCGGCTCCTTGACTCTTGGAGTCTTGCGCTCGATCTCCTCCAGATTGGTCTGCGCCACCAGGCCGTTCACCGAGGCCAGCGCCTGGGCGCTCACCGTCGAGTCGGAACCGTCGATCAGAACCAGGATCTTGGCGTCCTCCCCGCGGGTCCGCTTGTGGTGGTAGTCGGGCGGAATCACGATCCCCACGCGCGATCGTGCAGCCCGGATATCGTCGCGCGCCTCGCGGGCATTGTCGGTGATCCGGTCAATGCGAAACGTGCGGGTCGCCCGCAAGCGGTCGATCAGCTCGCGGCTGTCCGATGAGTGATCCTGGTCCACCACCACCGTGGCCACGTTCTTCACCGTCTGGTCGATGAAGCCAAAGAGAATCAGCTGAAAGAGCGGGATCGAGAAGGCGAGAACCAGCGTGCCGCGGTCGCGGAAGACGTGGAGGAATTCCTTGCGAAAGATCGCCACGAAAGAGCTCCACATGGCTCAGGCCGCCTTTCCATTGGCGCGCTGCTGCGCCGCCTGCTCGGTCAAGGTCACGAACACGTCTTCCAGCGATGGCGCAATTGCACGGACGGCAGCTTGCGGAAACCCGGCCTGGTGCATCCGCTGAACCAGATCGGCGTCTTCGATCTGCGCGTCGATCACCGCGTGGACCGACTGCCCGAAGATGGTGGCGCTCGAGCAGAAGGGGTGCTGTTGCAGCCAATGCATTGCCTGCGCGGTTCGCTGTGTCTCCACCTCTACCCGACGGCGGCCCTCCTGGTTCACGGCGGGCAACAGCTTCAGTGAGTCAGGCGTGCCGGTCACCAGCAGCTTTGACAAATAGAGGTAACCCACCTCTCCGCAGCGCTCGGCTTCGTCCATGTAGTGGGTGGTGACGAAGAGGGTGATCCCCTGCGCCGCCAAAGCGAACAGCAGATCCCACAGCTCGCGTCGCGCCACCGGGTCGATGCCCGCGGTGGGCTCGTCGAGGAACACCACGCGAGGCTCGTGTAGAAGCGCGCTGCCGAGCGCAAGCCGCTGCTTCCACCCGCCAGAGAGCAGCCCCGCGCGGCGGTTGACGTACGGGCCGATATGGATCAAATCGATCGCCGCGTCCCGTCGCTGCCGCAGCCGCTGGCCGGCGAGCCCGTAGATTCGCGCGTAGAAGTCGAGGTTCTCCAGAACGGTGAGGTCTTCGTACAAGGCGAAGCGCTGGCTCATGTATCCAATTTGGCGCCGGATCTCCTCGCCTTGCGTTGCCACGTCGAGCCCCAGCACCCGTGCCTCGCCGCCGCTGGGCGCGAGCAACCCGCACAAGATCCGGATGAAAGTCGATTTGCCGGAACCATTGGGTCCCAGCAGCCCGTAGACCATCCCCTTGTGCACTTCCAGGTCCACGCGGTCCAAGGCGGTAAACTGACCGAATCTTCGGGTCAGCTGCTGGGCGCGAATGGCGACCTCGCTGCTCATTTGGGAACCCGGATGAATGCCGCCATGCCCGCTCGCAAGTCCTCCAGTCCCGAGCGGACGCCGATCCGCGTTGCGAAGACCTGGTCCGCGCGCTCGTCCGACGTCTGGAGATTTCGCGGTGAGTACTCGCCGACGCTGTTGATGTGCTCGACGACGCCCTTGAAAGTCTTCCCCGGGAATGAGTCCACCGTGATCGGCACCTCCTGCCCAACCCGCAGGTGCCCGATCACCGTCTCCGGAACGTAAATCCGGACGTAGAGCTGATCGTCCTCCACCAGCTTGGAGGTGGTGGCGTTCGGCGCCACGATGTCGCCCGGGCGCAGGTCGAGCGTCTCCACCCGCGCCGGGCGGGGAGCGCGCACCGTCAGCTCTTCGATCATCACCAGGATCTGCTCCAACTTTCCCTGCGCGGCGTCGAGCTGACCGCGGGCGGCGGTGATGTCCTCGATTCGCGAACCCGATTCCACCATCCGGGCGTTGGCCCTTGCCTCCTGGGCGCGGGCCTCCGCCTGGTGCAGCTGCTCGATTCGAACGCCGTGGCGCAGCTCATCCAGCGACTGCTGCTGGGCGTCGCGCTGAGCGATCGCCGAGCGCAGCTGCGCGTCCGCGTTGTCGGCGTCGGCCTGCGAAGCGGCTCCGCGATCGAACAGCTTGTGAATGCGCTCGGCATCCAGTTGCGCTTTATCCACCGCGACCTGAGCCGCCGTGAGGCGCGCCTCTGCCGCAGAAATCTGCTCGCGCCGCGCACCGGCTCGAGACTCCTGCAGGGCCGCAGTGGCGCCGGCTGCCCTGGCCTTCGCCTCCTGGATTTCCTCCGGCCGCGCGCCCCGCTCCAGCTTTTCGAGATTGGCTTTGGCCTGAAGCAACTGCCCCTCGGCGGCCAGCTTCTGGGCCAGCAAATCTCCGGGCTCGAAGACGAGCAGCGGCTGGCCGGAAGCGACGCGATCGCCTTCGCGAACCAGAACCTCCTTCACCCTTCCGCCGGTGCGCGAACCGACGGAAATGGTGCGCGCCTCCACCGTGCCGCTCCATTCGTACGGTTGTCGAGCGACGTAGACGCGGTATCCAAGATACGAAAGCAGCAGCACAACAGCGGCGCCGATGGCGACCATCAACCGCGGATCGAGCCGCGCACCAGCCGCGCGCTGCTCGACGGCCGCGTCCCGCGTAGTCACGGGATTTCCTTCCCCGGAAACAGACCAGCGGACCGCTGCAGGGCCAACGCGGCCAGGGCCAGGTCGAAGCGGGCCTGGGCTACCGCCACCTCCGCGGCGACCAACGAATCCTGCGCCGTGAGCAGATCCAGCTGCGTGGCGGTGCCCACGTCGTATTGAGCTCGCACCAGCTCCAGAGTGTCCCGTGAGAGACCGAAGGATTGCTGAGCCGTGTTGAGCGCGCTTCGCTTGGTTTCCTGGGCGCGCTGCGCGTTGGCGATCTCATCGACCACCGTGTCGCGCAGGAGGGACAGCCTGGCTTCATTCTCCCGTCGCTGCGCATTGGCGAGATGGCGCTGGGAATCGCGGGCCCCGCCGTCGTAGAGGATCCAATCCAGCTGCAGACCGATTGCCCACGAATGCTTGTCACCGGAGAAGCCGCTGTAATTGAAGACGCGATAGTTGCCGAATCCGGAAAGGCTCGGAGCCCATCGCCACCCGGCCGCCTTAGCTTGCGCGTCCAGCGCATCGTTGTTGCGCTCGAGGGCGATCACCTCGGGCCTTAAGCGAAGCGCGTCGCGCGCCAACACGTCGACGGGGGTCGAAATCTCCCGCGGACCCTGGCCGGGATTGATGCGGAACGGTTCCCGCAGGTCGAGCAGGGTGGCCAGGCCCCGTTGCGCTTGTGCGCGGACGTCGGCCGCCTCGACCTCGGCTTGCTGGGCGCGAAGCAGGGCCACCTGCGCGCGCTGCAGCTCGACCCGATTGGCCATGCCGCTGTCCAGTCGGCTCTGCGCGTCGGTGGTCGTCTTCCGGGCCACCTCCACGGCGTGATGCCGCGCGTTGAGCAGCTCCTCCGCTCCGGCGAGACCATAAAAGGACTGCGCCACCTGCAGAAGGATGGTTGCATCCGAGGAGTCCAGGGTTGCCGCCGCCGCGTCCGAGGTTCGGTTTGCAGCAGACAGGCCCAGGTAGGCGGAGGGGACGATCAGCGGCACGGTCGCCTGCGCGATGCCGTCCCATTGATTCTGTGACTGGATCACCGCGGGCGGCGGAGCGCTGTCTCGCGTTGCCTGGGCGAAGCCTGCGACCGCATCGCGCTCGGCGGCACTGGGGGTGGTGTTGCTGATCGCGTCGGCGAGACGCAGGATGGGTTCATTGAATACGGCGGTGTTCAGCTCCACCTGTTTGTAGTTGTGCGTGTACTTGCCCTGCGCTGAAAGGACGGGCAGCAGCGCGGACCAGGCCTGCTCGACGCCCGCCGCCGCCTGGTCGCGCCGGAAGCGCGCCGCGGCCAGATCGCGACTCTGCGCTCGCGCAATCTTCAGCGCCTCGTCCAGCGTCAGCACGCGCTCGTTCTGGCCAAGCGCGGTCGCTGCGATCAACATCATCGCCGACGCTGCTGCGGGCCCCAGCCTCGCGGAGCGGCGATGGGTGGATAAGTCGTGAATCGAGAACCTGCGAGAAAAACGCATTGCTTACTCCTTCTTGCTGCGTGGGTTCAATCCTTTCCAGAGCGTGTCCACCATTCCTTTGACGAACTTCTCCGCCGGGAGCGGCACTTGGTCCTGGGCCTTGAGCAACAGCTCGAAGAAAACGTAGTTCTGAAGACTCCCCAGGAAGACGCGGGCGGCGATTTCCGGATCCTGCCGGCGCAGCCTTCCGGCGCGCATCTGCTGATCGAAAAAATGGATCACCTTCTCCAGCGCGCGCAGCGGCAACGGATTGGGCGTGGCAAAGGCCCGTGGCAGCCCGGAAGGGGAGGGCGAGGGATTCGACCAGGTCATCATCACTAGCGGCAGCAGCGTGCGCAAAAACGCCAAAATCTCCAGGGCAATCTCGGCCAGCGCCTGGCGCGGGTTGCCTTTGGGCGCGCTCTCCAGCAATCGGAACCAGGGCGGTTCCGTAACGTTGAGGTGCATGGCGGCGCTGAACAGCTGGTACTTGGTTTCGAATCGATTGAAGATCGAGCCTTCGGCGATCCCCGCGCGCTTGGCGACCTCGGCGGTGGTGGCGCGGATTCCCTTCTTCAGGAACACGCCCCGGGCCGCTTGGAGGATTTGCTCTTCGGTGATCACGGACGGGCGAGCCATGGCCAGGTCGTTTATTAGTGAGGCCTCACTTATTAAAAGTGAGGTCCAGACCGGTCAAGCGATTTTTCGGCGCATTCGTTTCTGGCCGTGTTGCTCGGCGAGGCTCAGCGTTGGGGTTGCACGCCGACCGCTGGCGGCGTGCCCAGCTCCTCGCCCTCTCGATAGGTGGTCTTGAAAACCCAATCGCAGATCGGGAAGGTGATGTTGAAGTTCCAGCGTCGCATCAGCGCCAGGTCGTGGTGGACCATGTGATGGCGCCGCAGCACGCCCACCGGCTTCAGCCGGCCCAGCCAGGTGTCCTCGGGAAAGTGGTACGCGAAGTGGAGCCATTCGTAGGTCAAGAAGTAGCTCATCCCGACGGCCACGAAGAGCCAACCGGCATTGGCCGAGGCCACCGCGAACAGCACCAGGGCGATCGGCGTGGCCATCCCTCCCAGGAAGAAAAGGAGCATCACCGGAGGAAACAGTACCATCTTGAAATCGCGGGACGACTCGTAGGACATCGCATCGTGGGTGAAGAAGTGGTGATGCTCGATCCCGTGCCGGCGATAGATGATCCCCAGCAGCGGCCTGCGTCTGTGCATCGGCCCCTTGTGGCCAAAGTACTCGGCGGCGTTGGCCACCAGGAAGCCGAGCGGCAAAACGAGCAGCTCGATCGGGTGAACGTCGCGAACGCGCGAGATGGCGAAGGCGATTACCGCCAGCGACCCGATGCTGGTGAACGAGAAATGCGCCCACCCCGAATACCGGGGCCCGATATGCGCCGTGCGGTATTCGTCGCGATAGGTAGCGGTTGTCGCTGGGACCGAGCTCACGGCCGCAATCTACTACGAGCCGGAAGAGTTTTCAGGCGCCCCCTGCGGAGGCCTCAGCGCGCTGGAGCTGCCACCAGCGTCAGCCGATGACGAGTCGGCCCCGGAAGGAAGGGCGTCGGTTGCCCATGCGCCCAGGCGCTGTGCCCCGCGCGATAGTAGGGCGAGAGCGGATGTCCGCTCTGACCGCCGGGCATGTGAAACAATCCGCGCTCCTCGTCGCCCGGTGAAACGACCAGCCGCTCGGACGCGCCATGATCTGGAGCTTGAAAGCGCGGCATGTTCACATCGCCCGGGAGCGGCTCGGAGGGCATATCCAGGAAAGGCCGCAAGAACGGGACTGCGCGGCTCAACGGATGTTGAATCCGGCTCCGGTTGCGTTCCCCCCAGGTGCGCTTGGCCATCGCGCCTCCGCCGGCCCCCAATGATTCGAGCATCGCGTCCGCCGCGGAGAGGATCTGCTCGTCCCAGCTCTTGAAGCTCGGGGAAACCAGGTGCATCGGGCGCTCGGTTGCGAGCCTCCACAGGGCTGCTTCCCGCTGGGGCGCGGCGCGAAAAAAATCGAACCGCGGATCAGCAGCCTGACACCGCGCAACGAGCGCTCCGAACACCTGACGGTCGAGAAAATAATGGAACATCCGCACGGCGTGGTACCCGACGCTGTCGATCGAAGCGCGTCCACCCCACTGCTCCACGTACGCTTTCACTTCCCGCCGGCGCGGGTGGTTGGCGATCGCATCCTCCGAGAGAGCTTTCAACAGCACCTCGCGCCAGCGCGCGAGGAACAATGCTCGGTCGTCCAATTGAATTTGCGCCATGTCCTGAGCGGTCGCCTGCTCGAGCGAAAGAAGCGCGTCCCGGATCTGCTTGGCGCGCGAGCCGTTCACGTATCCTCCATCGCCCACCCGACCCAGCATGGCACCGTCCAGCACGCGGGCATTGGCCGTCCACAGTCGCCCCGAAGCCGGGCCGAGGATCTGCGGGTACTCGTCGGGGCGGAGCCATCCATCCCAGCGGCGGCTCCCGTCGGCCCAGGAGGTGGGGACCTGGCCGTCGAAGCCGACCCGCCGCGGAATCTTGCCGCTCAGCGTCCAGGCGATCCGCCCGCTCGCATCAGCGCAGACGAAATTCTGCGCCGGTATCCCCGCGCCACGCGCCACCTCCACGGCCTCTTCGACCGTCCGTGCATCCTCGAGCATCCGCAGGCGCGAGTTGATCGCCTCGGGATCGTGCGCTGTCCAATGCAGCGAGCGCTGACGACCGCGATGATCCTTGTCGATCACCGGGCCCCAGATCGTCGAGAGCACCTCCAGGCTTTCTTCCGGTGCTCCCTTGACGGCAATCCGTTCCAGATGGCGGTCAAAAGGACGCGGCCCCTCCGGCGTCAAGTAGCGGTTGGGATCGACCGGGTCCGGTTCGATCACCACCAGATCATTCCAGTCGCCCATGCTGTTGGTGAATCCCCAGGCCACATGGCGATTGCTGCCCACCGTGACCGCGGGCGTGCCGGGCAAGGTGACGCCGGAAATCCATTTTTCTGCGTTCGTGCCGTCGCTGGACGGCCAGATCAGCGTGGCCCGGTACCAAGTGTTGGGGACGGAAAGCCCCAGGTGCATGTCGTTCGCCAGCAACGCGCGCCCCGCCGACGCGTGGCTTGCGGCGACAGCCCAATTGTTGCTGCCGACCGCCTCGAGCGGTTCCTCGGTTTGCACTTCTGCCAGGCGAACCGGAGATGGCTTCAGCGGAACGGATGCGGACCGCAGATCGAACACCTCGGGTCCAGGCACCGCTGGCTCGGGAAATGGATCTCCGATCAAAGGTGCATCCCACTGCGTCCCGCGCGGTGAAAGAAAGTCGACCAGCTTGGGTGGTAGCAGGTCGCGCATCACGCCGAGGCTCGACTCGCGGCGTCCCGAGCCGTCCTGGAGCTGGATGAACATCGCGAGGAGCACGAGGATGGTGTCCTCCGGAAGCCACGGCCTCGGATCCACACGCAGGACGAGGTACTCGAAAGGCTTGGAGCCGAGGGCGGACAGCCCAGCGTTGACGCCGGCCGCGTAGGCTTCGACGAGCGCTCGATCCTCGGCCGACGCGGACGCTTGAACGCGCCGGGCGACCGATCGAAACCGGTGGAGCCGGACGTTGCGATCTTGCGCCACGGCCGCTTGCCCGAACAGCTCTGCAAGCTCGCCGGCGGCAGCTCGCCGAAAGAGATCCATCTGGAAGAAGCGATCCTGCGCATGGACGAAGCCCAGGGCGCGCGCCACGTCCAATCGGCTCATCCCGCGAATCGTGGGGACCCCCCGATCGTCTCGCTCCACCCGAACCGGCTCGGCGAGCCCCGCCAACGCCAGCTCTCCATCGAGCTGCGGCAGGCTGGCCACCAGCTGAGAGCGAATCCAGACAGCCGCCGAAGCGACGATCACGATCAGCAGCGCCACCACCGCCATCAAGGCCCGAACAACTCTCCTCCGGCGCGGCGGGCGGGATACCGAACAAGTCGCTGACTCCGATCGATCCGCCGCCGATTCGTCGTTCATCGGGATTCCTCGAGCTCTTCGGTTCGTCCGGGCAACTTGAGAGCGAAGTCGCGGAGCCGTTCGAACCAAATCAGCTTGTCGCGAAAGCCCGGGAAGCTTGCATTCAGACCGCTCGGGTTCGGCAGTACGAACACGCGTGCTCCTTCGATGGTCTCGGGCTTGGCTCCGGGCCCGCCGCTGTCCGGCAGCCGGAAAAATTGGCGGTACAAGCTCACGCCCACGAACGCGACAATTGACGGACGCAGGCGGCGGACCTTTCGCGCCAGCGAGCGTATCCCGCGTTCGATTTCATCCGGGCGCAGCTCGGCGGCGGACCGGGTCGCCCTTGGGCAGACGTTGGTCAGCGCCAGGCCGAACTCGGCGAGGCGCTGGTCGTCTTCGAAGGTGAGCGGAATGGGAATCAACTTCGCGGCGTGGAGAAGCCGCCAGAATGGATTGCCGCGACCCGCGAAATGATGGCCCACTGCGCCCGAGCGCAAGCTGGGGTTGATTCCGACGAACAGGATGAGGGGACGGGAAGTGACCACGTCGCGAAGCCGGCGCGCTGCACGCATTGCGCCGAGCTATTCCAGCGCGATGGAACTGGCAAGCCCCTGCCGGCTCTGCTTTGGTGCGCGCGGTCAACATCATGGGAGCGCCGCTGATGCGACGTGGTCAATGGATTCGCCTCGTTGGTCTTGTCATGCTCACTGGGTCGGTCGCGCAGGGCCGCGTGGATCGAATCGAGATCCTGACCCGCTCCGATCTCCTTCCTGGAAAATCGTTCGGGCTCGCCGGTCCCTACGAGAAGATCGTCGCCCGCGCGCATTTCAAGGTCCGCCCGGACAACGACCACAACCGGCAGATCGTCGATCTGGACAAGGCGGCCCGCTCCGCGTCCGGAGAAGTGGAATTTTCCGCTGATCTGTACCTGCTCAAGCCCAAGGATCCCCAGCGAGGAAACGGAGCGCTGTTGCTCGAGATACCGAATCGGGGAGGGAAGGGGATGCTGCGGATCATCAATCGCGCCTCCGGCTCCGCGGATCCGTCGGGCGAGGCGGACATCGGCGACGGCTTCCTGATGCGCCAGGGTTTCACCCTGGCCTGGATTGGCTGGCAATACGACGTGCCGGCGGAGCGCGGCCAGATGCGTCTGGAAGCGCCGGTCGCCCGCGGAGCGGGTAGCCCACTCAAGGGTCCGGTTCGTGCGGACTTCCTGGTGACGACGAGGGTTGCGGACCACCCGCTGGGCCATTGGATCGTCGGCCGGATCGGCGGAAAGAGCTACGCCGTGGCGGACGCTTCCAGCGAGCGCAACGTGCTGACCGTGCGGGATTCTCCCAATGGCAAGCGACAAGTCATACCCAGGTCGCAGTGGAAGTTCGCTCGCGAATCAGAGGGAAAGCTGATCCACGATCCGTGGTTCGTTCACCTGAACGGGGGGTTCGATCCGGGAAAGATCTACGAGTTGGTCTACGAAGCGAAGGACCCGGTGGTGGTGGGCCTCGGTCTCGCCGCCGTCCGCGACCTGGTTTCCCATCTCAAGTACGACCCTTCCGCAGTGATCAAGGTCCAGCGCGCTCACGCGCTCGGCATCTCGCAATCGGGCCGCTTCCTCCGGCACTTTCTCTACCAGGATTTCAATGCCGATGAGCAGGGGCGCCAGGTGCTCGATGGGCTGATTGCCCACGTCGCCGGTGCGGGTCGCGGCAGCTTCAATCACCGCTTCGCTCAGCCGTCGCGCGATGGACAGCCGATGACGTCGCTCTTCTATCCGACGGATCTGTTTCCCTTCGCCGACCAACCGCTGAGAAACCCGGCCGACGGAAAAGCGGAGGGCTTGCTCGATCTGCCCCGAGCTTCGCGAACGCTTCCCAAGATCTTCCTCACCAACACTTCCTACGAATACTGGTCGCGCGCGGCGTCCTTGATCCACACGACTGCTGATGGCAAGGCGGACGTCCAGCCGATCGACAATGTGCGGATCTACTTTCTGGCCGGGTTGCAGCATTTCTCCGGTCCCTTTCCACCGGCCTTTGGCGATCAACCCGACCTTCTTGGACAGCACAAGCAGAACCCGAATCCGGTGACCTGGTTCTGGCGAGCGCTGCTGATCGATCTGGACGATTGGGTCAGGGATGGAACCCCGCCGCCTCCCAGTGCGTTTCCGCGCATCGCGGATCGAACACTGGTGGCGCTTCCGGCTCTGGCGTTTCCGAAAATCCCGGGCGTCTCGGTCCCGGGAACCGTGCTGCAGGCGTTCCAGCTCGACTTCGGGCCGCATTTCAAGGCGGGCATCATCACGCGGGAGCCGCCCGCGGTGGGCAAGGCATTTCCAGTGCTGGTGCCTCAGGTCGATGCCGATGGCAATGATTTAGGTGGCGTACGCCTTCCCGAGCTGACGGTACCGCTGGCCACGTACACCGGCTGGAACCTGAGGGATCCGAAGATCGGCGCACCTGCAGAGCACGTCAGCTTCATTGGCTCTTACCTTCCGTTCGCCAAGACGCGCGAAGACCGCCAGCGCACCGGAGATCCGCGGCTCGCAATCCGGGAACGGTACGCCAGCCGTGAAGAATACCTCGGGCGTTTTGCCTCGGCCGCAATGTCCACGATCAGGGAGCGATTCCTGCGCGCCGAGGATCTCCCCCTGGTGCTTCAACGGGCCGAGCAGGAATGGGACGAAGCGCTCAAGTAGCCGGGGCCGCGGCTACCTGAGCTGCCGGACGCCCGGGTCGAGGTTCGGCGGCGAATGTGCGTCTGTGCCTTTGGAGCCCATGCCGAGGAATCCCTCGAGGCCAATCAATCGAATGGAGAAATTGGTTACCCAGCCCGGGTCAGGCACGCCGAGTGGCGAGTTGATGTTGAAGGGCTTGGCGAAGTGAAGTCGGAAGACGAACGGGCCCAGCCCCAGATTGAAGCCCAGTGCGAGGTCCAGGACCCGCTTGTCGAACAAGGCGAGGCGTCCGGTATCGTCGGTGAATCGATCGGCGACGCCGCCGAAGTCGACGCCGGCGATGCCTTCGAGATCGGAGAGAAAGAAGATCCTGATTAGTGTGCTGAGCGGCAGGGCCAACTCGGTGGTGGCGAAGTAGAATTTTCGGCCCAGCAGCCAGTTGGAATCGCCGAAATTGACGCCTCGCAACGTATCGAAGCTCGACAGGTAGAATTGGCGCGCGTAGCGCCCGCCGATGGTGGTGCCCAGAGAGGCTCGGGTGACAATCCGCGCGCCGCCGAAGAGCGGGAAAAAATGCTCCGCGTCCAGGCGAGCGTTGCCAAAAGCCAGGCCATTGAAGGGCTGCACGTCAGCCACGCCCTCCAGCAAGAGTGAGTCTCCGGCAATCGGGTGCCCGGTTCGGTAGTAGCGGACCGTGTCGTAACCCAATCGCGCTACCAGCTCGCTTTGAAATCGGGTCCCGCCGTTGATCCGGTTCCACTCGGGAAGCAGATCGCCGATGAAATTCAACTCGGGAAAGGACAAGAAATCGGTCGAGTCCGGAGTCAGAAAGTAGCTGGTACCGCCAATGGCCAGGTCGGTCTGCAGGTAGAAGAAGCGGTTCAAAGGATAGCGCATGCTGCCGAGCATTCCGTAGAAGCGCTCCAGGGAGGTGAAGAGCAGTTGGTCAAAAGTGTGATCCAGGCGGAAGCGCAGCGAATGAAAAGGACCGCCGCCCCAGAGTGCCCGCCCAGACTGATCGACGTACTGCAAATATCCATCGATCCAGCTCAGCTGCCCGTAGAACAGCACGTTGAGAATCACCGCGCGATCGCTGAATTTATCCGTGTCGGTGGCGATCACTTGTCCGATGATCCCGGACGAACCACCGGCGATGAATCCGAACGCGCTGGGACGCTCCCAGTTGTGTAGATCGAACAAGTTGTATGACTGGGCGTTGGCCAGCGGTCGGGAGGGAAGAGCGACCGGTGGACCTGATGGTGGCTGAGGTTCCTGTGGTTCCGAAAGCAACACTGGCGGGGACAGCCGCGCAATGCGTCGCCGTCCGGAATGGTGCAGCAGCGTCCAGATTCCGCCTTCGGGTGCCGGTCCGGAATCGTACAGCCCGGTGGAAATCTCGGTTCGCTGCACCACGCCGCCGGCGGTCACCTCGTAGAGATCGGCGCGACCATGGTCATAGGCGGTGAAAAGGATGCGGCCGTCCGGCATCACCCGCGGGTCTTGTTGATCGCGCGGCTTGTTGGTGAGTTGCTCAATCAAGTTCGGATCTTCGGGCCGCATCCGGAACAGGTTCATCCGCCCATGCTGGGTCGCATCCGACGTGTAGACCAGCCCGTTCTGTCCCCAGGAGACTTGCCTCTCGGCATAGATGTCGTTGGTCAGCCGGCGCACCTTCACGTCGCCGCCCTTGCTCAACGGCATCACGAAAAGGTCGCGAACTCCCCGCGAGTCGAGTCCCACGAAGGCAACCTGCCGCCCGTCGGGAGAGAAGGCGGGGGACTCCGCGGCCAGAAGCTCGGCCTTCTCGAGCGGAAACGCCGTGCGCGAGCCGAGAGAGAGCTTGATCTCCCAGCGCTCGGGACGACGCGACGCTCCCGTCGGCGAGTACGGAGCGCCCGGCGCGTAAATAGGAGGACGGCCGTACGGTCCGTATCCGCTCGCCGGAGGGCGGTAGTACGGGTTGGGGCCCTCGCTCTGCCAGCGGGCTTGGTGCTCGATCGGTTGATAGTAGAGGACGTCGAATCCGTTGGATTGCGCCACGAACACCAGCGCGTTGTCGGTGAGGTCGAAGTTTCTCGCCGCCACCGGATGAAGCGATTCCACTCCTGGACCGCCATCTGATACGACGGTCACCCGAAGGTTCGGATTGCGGTAGTCCATCAGCACCAGCCGGCTGCGTCCTGTCTCCGTATCGATGGCGCGGTAGAGCAGCAGCGTTCCGTCCGGGGATGTGGCGAGCGCCTGAATGATGTCGCTCACCTCGGGGAGCAGCTTCAGCTCGGGGATGTCTTGCTTGGCCTCGAGGTATTTTTGGAACGCGCGACGCTTGAGCCACGCCTCGAACTTGTTGGAGATGCCTTGCTCGTCATCGCCGGTGATGTACTTGAGCACATCGCGGAAGTTCCTGGGGCGTACCACGATGGCGCTGAAGGGGATTCGGTTTCCGGCCAGCAGGGTTGAGCGGTCCAGGATGCGCTGAATGGCTCCGCTCCCATAGGTTTCCTCGAGGAACGTGCACTTGGCCTGGCCGAGCTTGTAGACCCCGAGGAAGCCACCTGCCTGTTCGTCGAAGAACCCCGGCAACACGTAGCCATGCTCCGGATCGGGATTGATCACCAGATCGCGAACCAACATCTCGGATTCGTCATCGAGGCCGCGAAGAGCGTAGAACTCCGCGAGCCCTTCCACGAACCAAAGAGGCATGGTTTCCAGCGGGTCGCCAAAAACGGATTCTCCCACGATGGAGTGAACCTTCTGGATGGTGAACTGGTGGGCCATTTCGTGCGTGCCGATCCTCTGGAACAGCCGGTGATCGCCGAAATAGGGCAGGGTGAGCGTGAGCGTGGTCGGGCTGGTGACGCCCAGGACTCCTTCCTGGAGCGGGAAGAGATTGGTCTGCAGGAACTCCTGGTAGCTGTTGTAGAGGATGTACGGGAAGCTCTTCGGCGGGACGAAGTGGAACTGATCCGCGAGGTAGCGGTAGGAGTCCTCGATGTACCACGTTGCGTGTTCCGCGCTCAGCCGCTCACGCTCGTAGAAATACAAGCGAACCATTCCCGATTTGTGCTCGTTCGAAGTAGTCGCGACAGGCCCGGATGCGTCGGCGGGCGCATTCACCAGCGGCGGCGGCGTGCCAGCCGCAGTGCCGCCGCTGGCATTCGACGCGCCGGAGCTCGCGGGCCGTTCTGAGCCAGTTGACCCGCCGTCGGGATTGCCTGAACCGCCGTGGTCAATCGCCGCGACGCCGGATGGCGTGACATTGGATCCGATCTCGACGCCCGCATCCGGGGACCAGAGAATGCTTTCGGGAGTCGTAGCGACGGGTGGCCCCGGGGGGACGTCAATCTTGATATCGACATGGCGCCAGTCGAATTCGAAGTAGCGCACGTGGCTCTTCCCCGGCCTTCTCGGGTACACGAACACCTGCGCATCGACGGCTTCGGTGGCGGCCAACAACACCAGTGCGGCGGCGATTGCTCCCGTTCGGTGGCTCAGCCAAACGTCAGGGGCCATGGGATCCAACTCCTCCGCGGGACGTCTTTCAAGCTGGCCTGGAGCCCCGTCGGTCTAACGCCAAGCAACGGTGGGAAACCTTATCAAACACTCTCACGGCGGCGAACTGACGGCTGACTACGCGATCCATTCAACAAATTTTGGGGCTTGATTCTCCCTCTGGGTCGGCCCGCGGATCGCCAGGCTCAATCGTCCGGGCCGAAGTGTTCGGCGGCCCACGCAGCGACGGAGACAATGTCTTGTGGCGCTTTCGCCGGCTGGAAGCGGCTGGTCTTCAGGTCGGCTCTCGGCACCTCGATAAATCCGACGGGGAGGAGGGGCGCGCCGGAAGGAGCGAGGAGCGCCGTCGCTTCAGCGGTGACTTGCTCGATCTGATATACGGGATGACCGTCCGCCTCCTTCTTCATGGCTCGATAGGGGACGGGAATTTCCTGTCTCAGGATCGCCTGCAGGTCGAAAGTGATGTTGTTGGTGGAGATCAGCGGATGCTTCGCGGGGTCAACTTTTTCCCGCAGTAGCAGCTGACCCTTGACTCTCACCGGTGCAGCACCGACGTCCAGCGCGCCGCCGGGGCTGCGTCGGGGGGTCACCTCGACAGTCATCGCCTTTCCCGAGCTCGCGTGCATTCCGATGATCAGCGGGTCCAGGGTCGCCGCGAGATTGTCGACATTTGAAAAGTACAGATGTCGCACGCCTCGTTCCAGCAGACTCGCGCCGACCCCGCTCTGTCGCAGGGCGCGATAGACATCGCCGTGTCCAGAAGGGGCCAGCGACGGCCGACCATCTTCGCCGTGGAAGATTTCCCAACCCATCGTCAGGCGGGGAAACATTCGCTGTTCGAACAAGAGGACGTCAGGCCCGCCCTCGCGATGCGGCATCGCAGAGAGCTCGTTCTCGATCAGCTGGTGGGTGAAGCCGGACGTCATCACCGCCACCGTGACTCGCCGATTGAATTCGCGACCGACGCGCCGGGCATCGGCCAGTTTGAAATCCAGAAAGGTCCGACCGCCATGCACCGGAACGAGCGCCTTGACCACGCCGCCGAAGCGGGTACCCGCGCCGCCGGCGACGATCAGGCTGGCGACCTGTCCATTTCGGAAGGCCTCCGCGCCGATCCGCCAGCAGCTCTCGTAAGCAGGCGTTCGGGGTTCCGGAAGAAGCTGGATGTCCCCGCCCTGAGGAGGCTCGGTTACCTCCTCCGAGCCCGAAGCGTCTTGAGCGCCGCGCTCTTCCCGGAGCCGCGCCACCGCATCCCAGAATTCGATCTCCCACGACATGCTGCCAATTTCGCCCACCCGCGTCTCGCGGGCAACGTTCGAATGCAATTGCTATAAGGGCAACCGTTCCATGAGTCGCACGGCGCGCCCCAGCTTCGAGGAGCTTTTCGGTCGGCGTCCCCAGGTGGTCGCGCAAGCACCCGGTCGCGTGAACGTGATCGGCGACCACACCGATTACAACGGCGGCTGGGTGCTGCCGATGCCGCTGCCTCACTGCACCCAGGTGGAGCTGGGCTGGCGCGGCGATGAGACGGTGAGAGTCTTCAGCGCTGACGTGGGCGGCCACGGTGAGCTGCAGGAGTATCAGCTCGGTGCCGAGGCGCACGGGCGCGGATGGCTCGACTACGTGCAAGCGGTGACCTGGGTGCTGGGAGGGGAGCGCGTCGCCTTGCCCGGCGTGGATTTGCGCATCTCCTCCTCGGTTCCGATCGGGAGCGGACTTTCCTCGAGCGCGGCGCTTCTGGTGGCCGTGCTTCGAGCGATTCGGGAAGCAGTCTCGCTGCCGATGAACGATCTTCAGCTGGCACTGCTGGCCCATCGAGCCGAGTACAACTTCGTCGGCGCGCCGGTCGGGGTGATGGACCAGATGGCTTCCAGCCTTGGTCGGCCGGGCACTGCGTTGCTGATCGATACCCGCGCCCTCACCTTCGCGCACGTCGACATCCCGCCGGAAATCGAGCTGGTGGTAATTCACTCCGGTATCGCCCACGATCACGCCGCGGGCGACTACCGGGTCCGGCGCAGCGAATGCGAGCAGGCCTGCGCGCTGCTGGGCATCACGCAGCTCCGAGATCTGGCGGAGGCGGATGGAGACCGGGTTGCGGCGCTGCCCGATCCCCTGAGTCGCCGGGTCCGACACGTGATCAACGAGAACGCCCGCGTGCTCAGAGTCGTCGAGGTCTTTCGATCCGGGGATCTGCCCGCGCTCAAGCCGCTGCTCGACCAATCACACGAGTCGCTTCGCAGCGACTACCAGGTCTCGATCCCCGAAGTCGACCTGCTGGTAGAGCTCGCGGTGCAGGATCCCGACGCGCTCGGCGCCCGCCTCACCGGTGGAGGATTCGGGGGATCGGTCCTGATCGCCGCTCGCGCAGGCGCAGGCGCGGATGTGGCGCAGCGAGTCGTTCGCGATTACGGCGCGCGGACCGGTCGCCAAGCGCGAATCATTCTGCCGGAGCTTCCGTCGCCCTCAAGGACGCCATCCGAGATGGCTTCAATATAGCCATCATGGCTACATAGCGTTCTTCCAATGTGGCGCTGATGGCGCTCTTGCGTTCTAACCGGTTGGAAGCCGTAGGGCGCGCTGAGGCGGAAACTCCGATCCAGCACGGGTGGCAGCGCTGCAGGCGGGCAGGTCTCGACGGTGGCAGTGGATAAATGTCGTGCACAACCTTCATTCATGAAACGAGATCAAGGCGTAGATACGTTGGCACTTTTGAAGTCAGTCGCCTGGTGATCCGGGAGCTCTGCAATCACGCGGCGGTCGAGGAGCAGCTGTTCTATCCCGCCGTCAAAGAGCGCAGCGAACGGCTGAAGGAGCTGGTGCTGGCAGCGCTGGAGGAGCAGCACGTCGCGAAGTGCCTTTTGTCCGAGCTGGAGAAGATGGACGCGGACAACGAGCGGCGCGACGCCAAAATGAGCGTCCTGATCGAGAGTGTGCGCCACCACGTCAGGGAAGAAGAGGGCGAGCTGTTCCCCGAAGTGCGCAAGGCGATGGAGCCAGCTTGATCGACGCGGGGCGCGACAACGTGAAGGGCATCAGAATGCAGCCGCGCGCGGCCAGCGCGAAGTCGGGAAGACGGTCTCGCCCCAGCCGCCGATCGCGGCGGCGCCAAGGCGCGGCCAGACGACAGAGCTGATTCAGCAGCCTCGACAGAACATCGTGTGAGATGGGGGTCGCCGGGTACCCTGCGCAGCCGCTCAGGCGAACTCGGCGACGATGGTTCGTCAAAGCGGCGGTGATTGCTTTACGCCTCCTCTTCCCACAGGATTCGCGCGCCGATGGATCGATCGAGCGTCGCCAGCGATCGCAGCGCCGCCAACGCGGGCAAGATTCTTCTGGTCGACGACGATCAAATCCTTCGCGACCGGCTGGCCCGCGCCTTTCGCGACCGGGGGTTCGAGGTGCAGGTCGCAGGCGGGGTGGATGAGGCCTTGCGCATCTCATCCAAAGAGCCACCGCAGATGGCCGTGGTCGATCTTCGGATGCCCGGGGCTTCCGGCCTGGAGCTGGTCAGCTCTCTGCGGGCAATCGCTCCATCGCTGCGGATCGTCGTGCTGACGGGCTACGGCAGCATCGCCACCGCCGTCGAAGCGATGCGGCACGGGGCCACGTCGTACTTGCCCAAGCCGGCCGATGCGGAAGAGATCCTCGCTGCGCTTGATGCCCAAGGTACCGCGCAGAGAAACGCGCCGGCCGAGGCCACGCCGTCGCTCGCGCGCGCCGAATGGGAGCACATCCACCGTGTTCTGCTGGATTGCGATGGGAACATCTCCGAAGCCGCCAGGCGCCTGGGAATCCATCGCCGCTCGCTGCAGCGAAAGCTGCAGAAGCGACCGCCGCCGCTCTAGCTCGTCGATTCAGCAGCTGGAAGAACCAGCGTCGCAATCGTGCCGCAACCGGGCTCGGAAACGAGCTGCAGCTCTCCGCCGAGCTGCTCGAGCACCGATCGAGTGAGAAACAGCCCCAGCCCCATTCCGGAGCCGGGCTCCTTGGTGGTGAAGAACGGCTCGCCGGCGCGGGCGAGAATCTCGGCCGACATTCCCTGCCCACAGTCCTCGACTGCGATCTTGAGGCAGCGCTGCTCCGACGTCACCCGCAGAAACACTTCGGACTGCGCGGGCGAGGCCTGAAGCGCGTTTTTGACCACGGCGGACAGCGCCTGCGACAGCGCGCGGCGCGGGGCGGTGAGAAGCCTGGCCGAGACGTCGGGCGCCAAAAGGAGCCGGATCCGCTTTTTCTCCTCGATGGCCGACAGCGAGCCGGCGACCAGGTCCACCACCGGCACCGGCTGAACGCTCTCTGCTGCGCTGCCGCCTGCGTTGATCGCCATCTGCGACAAGATGCCGCGGCAGCGCTCGACCTCCTCGCGGATCAATCGCGCATCCGCGGCCGCATCCCGCTGAAGGCCGGTGCGCTCGAGCTGGCGCTCCAGCTCCTTGGACACCAGGGCAATCGTCGACAGCGGCGTGGCCAGCTCGTGGGCGGCGCCCGCGGCGAGGGTGGCCAGCGAGGCGAGCTTCTCGCGCCGCTCGGCGGATCGGCGAAGGGACTCGGTGGCGCGCTCGCGCTCGCGAAGCATGCGCATGGTGCGCTGCACGAAGTAGACGATCAATCCCGATGCCAGCGCGAAGGCCAGCCACATCTCCCGCAGCTGCCATTCGAGGGGGTCGGTCGCCGCTGGCGCGTGCGCGTTCCTGGAGAGGAGGAGGAAGCCGATGCAGCTCACCGAGAGCAGCAGCAGTGCCCAGGTCCACCTGGGATGAAGCAAGACCCCCGCCAAGGCGATGTTGACCAGGTAGAGCACCGCAAACGGGCTGGAGTCGCCGCCTACCAGATAAAGCATCCCGGTGAGCAAGATGGAGTCCAGGACCATCAGCGCCGCCAGCGCCCACTCCGGCACCGAGCTGGCGCGACGCGCCCATAGCCAGGAGCCGACATTGCTGCCGACCGCGATGCCGATGATCAGCAGCATGGGCGCGAGCGGAAGCGAGGCGCTGGTCAGGCGATCGCCGGCAAAGAAAATCACCAACTGCGCGGCGATACCTCCCCAGCGGAGCTTCAACAGCCACGCCAGGTTTTGTGATTGCGAATTCGGCACGGGCTCGGCTCTCGCGGCATTTTGCCGCATGGTGCGCAGAATGTCCGCTTGTCGAAGGTCGAGGACGCTCTACTCGGCGCCGGCTGCCCGCGGCTGATGGGCGTCGGTAATGGAGCGCCGGATGGCCGCGAGCGGAGCGCTGTCGTCGAACTCCACCCGCCCCTCGCGAAGCTGCACACCCAACTTCCTGAACAGCGATTTGAGATCGACGTCCATCGGCTGCGACCCCATCTTCGCGTAGAGCTGCGCGAGCGCTGGAATGCCCACGGCGCGATCGCCCGCATCGAATGCCCGATTCAGCTCCCAGCGATGCTCGATCGTCCCGCCCGCGGAAACGATGCCCCGCAGAGCATCCGCGAGCGACCGCCGGTTCTCCGTCCGCTCGCGAATGTCGAGATCGGCCAGGAACCAGAACAGCGCGCCACCCCAGTACGTTCGTCCCCATGTCGGCGTCCGGTCCAAACCGCGGTCTGCCTCCTTGGGCAATCCCTTGGGCAACCCGACTAGAAGATCGCCCCACACCCTCTCCGCGCTCATCTGCCCCGAGCGGACTCGCGCCAGGGGCTCCACGTAGGTGGCTACTCCCTCCTCGGCCCAATGGTGGCGGCGCGGCACCGTCGGGAAGCCGGTGTGCACCAGCTCGTGCACCAGCACCCAGTCATCGTAAAGCTTGGCGCTCGTCGCGTCGGGCCCGAGCCAAAGCAGCACGGTCGCTCCACCGCCGCCGAGGACGCGACCGTGGATCCGGTCGCCCCGCGCCGGCAACACCAGCACCAGCGTATGCTCGAGCGGGAATCGGCCGAAATACGCCGCCACCATCTGAGCGGACGAGCGAATCCAGCGAACGATCTCCTCTTGCGCGAGGCGCCGCTCCAGCGGAACGAACGCGACGTGGACGGACCGATCCTCGAGCTTCAGCTCATTCACCGCCAGGGCTCCGAACACCGAATAGGGCGCTCGGGGAAGATCCACGGCATCGAGCTCGTACGTCCCCGGGCGGGCGCCCGCGCTGGGCGCCAGTCCCGTCGCGAAGCGCATGCCGGGCGCGGTGTTCACGCCGATGCGGACGCGCGCCTCGGATGCGCCGAGGGGACGCAACAGCCAGGCGCCGGGGGGCGACTCGAGCGCCTCCCCGTACTGGATTGCGAGATCCGGATCCGCGTGCTCCTGGGCGGCTTCGAAGAGGGCAAAGCGATACCGGATGCGACAACCTCGCGAGGCGCACGACGGCACGAACCAGGAGGTGCCTCGCGCCTTGATCTCGACCAGTCGATCTCCGCGCACTTCGCGCACGCCGCGAAGAAACGGCTCGGTGCCCGACTCGACGCTGAGCTCCTCGGCAGAGCCGGGGGGAAAGACCGCCTCGATCGAAAGCTCGTGTGCATCGCTGGACGCGGTGACGTCGTAGCGCCACCAGCGACTTTCCTGCGTGCGCCCACTCCCCGCTGCGTGCGCCTCCAGGTCCAGAATGGCGAAGCAAAGCGGGATGGCGCTGAGGGCCGAAAGACGCATCGGTCGTCTGCCCTTAACCCGTGAGCGGGGCGGGCGCCATCCGAAGAAGCGTCGTCCTCCATGACCGCAAGCTGCGAAACCGTCGACAACAGAGGATCGCGCTGGCAGATTGGTGCAGGTTGCTTGATGTTCCTACTCGGGGCAATTGATACCGCGCAGTGGATCGCCAGCTATGGCTACTGGGCAGTCCTGGCTCTCGTTGCCCTGGAGAGCGCGGGGATTCCTCTGCCGGGCGAAACTGCACTGCTGAGCGCTGCGGCGTACGCCGGAGCAAGGCACACGCTGAGTCTTCCGTGGGTGATCGTGGCCGCGATCATCGGCGCCGTGCTCGGAGACAATCTCGGCTACTGGATTGGACGGGAGGGGGGCTTCCGACTGCTGCGCAAGTACGGGCCACGCGTCCACCTGGACGAGCGCAAGATCAAGCTGGGCCAGTACCTGTTCTTGCGCCACGGAGGGAAGGTCGTCTTCTTTGGTCGCTTCGTCGCGGTGCTCCGCGCATGGGCCGCATTCTTGGCGGGAGTCAATCGGATGCCGTGGCGCTCGTTTTTCTTCTACAACGTAGCGGGCGCCATCGTGTGGGCGTCAGGTTATGGAACCGCTGCCTTCTATCTGGGTAGCAGCGTTCACCGCTTTGCGGGGCCCATTGGTATCGCGCTCGCAGCGGTCGCGGTGATCGCGGCAATGGTCGGACTGCTTGTCATCCGCCGGCACAGCCAACAATTGATGGAGGAAGCGCTGCGAGCATTGCCGGAGCCCCTCGAACAGCGCAGCTGACGGCTGCCGAATCGCCAGGCGCTCGCGTTGTTGCTGCGCTGACCCGAGACGAGGTCCATATTCACGGAAACGGAGCCGGTACATGGCGAGGAAGAAAAAGAAGCGCGGTTCGAAGGCGCAGCCGGGCGAGGATTGGCGCAAGCCGCAAGAGCTAGAGCTCGACAAGTTGAGGATCCCACCGGATCTGTCGAAGGACTGGGTTGCGGAAACCGCCGCCATTGCGGAGAGGCTTCCAGCGCCCAAACCCGATTCCATTCCCGAGTGACCGAGCCCCCAAGCTGCGAATGGATCGCGCAGCAGGTGAGAGGAGATGCGGAAGAGGATGACCGTCCGCGCGGACGGGTGCCTCACGAGCGGAGTGGCTCGGGTACAATCGAGTATCCCCTTGAGCGAGCAAATGCAGCGCGAGACGACGTCGCTCCCGCCGCCAAATCTGGATCGGGCGTCGCACGCCCCTGCGTTGTCTACGCGCCCAACGCTCTGGGAAAGCGTGAAGCTCTTCCGGGTGCGGCACCGCCGCTGGGAGACCGTCCTCTTCTTCCTGGCTGGCTTCTGCTTCGATCTGTTGCTCCTCGAGCGCATCGACAGCCTGCCGATGCTGATCCACCAGGGAAGCTACCTGGTGCTGCTGTCGATTCTCCTGGCGGTGGATCACCACTACACCGCGGCCAAGGCCGCGCCGACGGGGGTCTGGGGGAAGCTGCTGCACTTCCGGCACGAGATGATCCACTTTCTCTTCGGAACCCTGCTCAACGCGTTCCTTGTTTTTTACTTCAAGGCATCGTCCGGCCTGTTCTCACTGCTTTTCCTGGTCGGCCTGTGCGCTGTGTTGCTGGCCAACGAGATGCCGCAGTTCCGCCGGCTCGGGCCGATCATGCGCGTGGCGCTGCACGGCTTCGCGCTCAGCTCGTACTTCGCCTATCTGTTGCCGGTGCTGGCCGGCTTCTTGAGCCCCTGGCTGTTCACGCTCTCGCTGCTGCTGTCCTCGGCCGTGACCTTCAGCTTGTGGCGCGCGTATCGCCGGTGGACGCCGGACCCGTCCTGGACCTTTCGGCGCGCGGTGGCGCCCTCCCTGGCGATCCAAGCGATCCTGCTTGCGCTGTACTCTGCGCGCGTCGTTCCGCCGGTCCCTCTCTCGCTGAAATGGATCGGCATCTATCACGGCGCTCAGCGCGACGGGAAGTCGGTCAAGCTGCTGCACCAGAGGCCACCGTGGAAGATCTGGGAGCATGGAGACCAGACGTTTCTGGCTCGACCCGAGGATCGCGTGCACTGCTTCGTCCGCATCTTCGCGCCGCGGAATTTTCGGGACGGGGTGAAGGTGCGCTGGGCTTACGAAGATCCTCGCAGCGGCTGGAGGTGGACGGATGGCATCCCGCTGACCATTTCCGGCGGCCAGGAGGAAGGGTGGCGCGGCATCGCGTACAAGAAGAACTTCGTTTCCGGCCATTGGAAGGTGACGGTCGAGACCGATGACGGCCGCGAGGTGGGGAGCATCCGGTTCACGGTGATCGCCGACGCCAGCACGGAGCCGCGGACCTTCTTCGAAGAGCTGCGGTGAAGCTCAGCCGTGCTCCGCGAGATCGCCTCGCCACTTTCGAGGGCGCAGCTTGAGCTCGGTCAAACCCAGCGAATCACACCACAGATGGAACGGCTGCTGGTGCACCCCGAGCCACCGCAAATCCTCCAGTGTCTCGAGCAGCGGGACGTCTGCCACCAGCGTCGCCAGTCGCCGGTAGAGCAGGACGGCATCGCGTGCGTCAGCCAGCGCCTGGGCCAGCTGCTCGGCACGACGTGGTCTGTTGCTCCACAACCGGGGATCGGCGGGAATCTTGTCGATGTGCTGGTACTGCGACAGCAGGGCGGCGGCGGTCTTGTATCCGAAGCCAGGTAGGCCGGGGATTCCATCGGCGTCGTCGCCCACCAGAGCCAGCAGATCCGGGATGCTCTCCGGCCCCACGCCGCGCCACGCTCGCAGAGTCTGCTCGTCGATCTCGCGACGGCGCATCCGATCCACCTGGACCACTCTGCGGCCGCGAATGCACTGTCCGAAGTCCTTATCGGAGCTGATGATGCGGACTTGCTCGACCTGATCGCGCCACCTCGAAGCCGCGGTGGCCAACGCGTCATCGGCTTCCCAGCGGTCCATGGACCACACGGTTGCGCCCAGCATCCGAACCGACAGCTCCGCGAAATCGAATTGGTCCAAGAGCTCGCGCGGAACGCCGTCTTCGGTCTTGTACCCGTCAAAGAGATCGTTTCGAAAAGATCGGATCGGGTTGTCGAAGGCCACCGCCAGGTGCGTCACCGATTCGTGGGGATCGGAAAGAAGCGAAAGGATCGAGGACACCGTGGCCACAGTGGCCTTGACGTCCTTCCCGTCCGCGGTTTGTCGCGAAGGCTGCTTGCTGAAGTGGCCTCGAAAGAGCTCGTAGGTTCCGTCGACCAGGTGGAGTCGCATGCCGGGCGGATCCCATACCCAGCGGGCGGCGCAATTGAAACCTATTCGACGGCTAGGGGCCTCGCGTCAGCTCGAGGGCGAGGTGCTGACCAGCCTCCGCCAGGCCGAGCGCGGTCATCTTGCGGCCCTGCTCGGTCTCGAGCACGCGGCCCGCCGAGTCGCTTGCCACTCCCGCCTCGAGATCCACCCAGATCAGGAACGCGCTCCAAGCGGGCCCCAACTTCGCTTTCCGACCTGGGCGCTGCGGGCGGTCGCGCAAAGTGAGCGCAACTTTCTCCAGCAGCTTTGCCTCGTCGAGCCGCGGATGCCGGGCGGTCATCGCTTGCCAGGCGGAGGCGAGGAGCTCCTCGAAGAGGCGGCCGCGGAGCGCGAGCGCGAGCCGTTGCACCGCCTCCTCGTCATCCAAGTCGTGCGCGCTCGCATAGGTGGGTGCCAGCTTCGATGCCAGCACGGCGCGCGTTGCGAGATGGCCCAGGCGCGGCGGATACCTCATCCGGCAAACCTAGTCACGGCATCGCCCGCAATGCGAGCGACGTCCGGGCGCGCGACTTGGGCACCGTTGGACGCGGCGGGTTCGGCAGCCTGCCGCCGCTCAGTCGCGACCTGAAGGTTGCAAGCCTCACCGCGATGGTCCTGGCTGCTGCGATTTCTACATCGTCCTGGAGAAAGTTCTGCACTCGGAAGGAGTCGCCATGTTGGGCAGCGGCGCCATGCTGCTGCTGATCTTCACCATGTGGTTCGGCGTCAGCGCAGTGGCCAAGCTCAAGCAGCGCCGCGCGCCTCACCGCCGGAAGCAACTTCCGGCCGGAGCGGCATCGAGGATCGCGTTTGGGGGAGCCTCGGAGATTCGGCCCGTTTGCTCGTAAACACACGGCCACTCCAAACGTCCAAGAGCCGACGTCGCATTGTTGGATCGGAGGCAATCCACGGCACCTGAGACCAGGGCACGGCTCACCTTTGCGCGCGAAAGGGAATGCGTAATTTTCATCCAGGTGCATCAATGAGTGAGAAGAGCAGGGTGCTGATCATCGACGATGAAGTAGAGACCCGAGAAGCATTGGCCGAGATGTTGAGATCGAAGGGCTACTTGGCCGACATCTTCGACGGAGGCAGCCGCGCGCTGGAGTTCCTGGAATCAGGGCGGCGGCCGGACGTCATCCTGCTGGACCTGCTGCTGCGCCGAGACATGAATGGGTGGCAATTCCTGGAGCTCGTCAAGGCCCATCCTGAGCTCAAGAACATCCCGGTGATCGCGATCTCGGGTGCGGAGCTGACCCCGGAGCTGCGGCGCCAGTGCAAGGCAGAGGCCTTCTTGGCCAAGCCGCTGCACCCGCAGGCGCTGCTCGTCATACTCGAGCAGTATCGCGGAGCACCAACCCGCTCACCCCGAGCGTAGCGAAGCGGAGTCGAGGGGTCGCACCAAGCCGCTCACCCCGAGCGTAGCGAAGCGGAGTCGAGGGGTCGCACCAAGCCGCTCACCCCGAGCGTAGCGAAGCGGAGTCGAGGGGTCGCCAAGTATCGCCCTCGACTCCGCGCCTGCGGCGCTACGCTCGGGCTGAACGGTACCCTCGACTACGCGCCTGCGGCGCTACGCTCGGGGCTGAACGGTACCCTCGACTCCGCGCCTGCGGCGCTACGCTTGGGCTGAACGGACTCAGCGAGACCGGGACTCTTGCGAGAGCCACTCGCGCCCGGGGCCGGGATCTACACCGAGCCTCTCCAGGCCGGGGAAGATCACTTCCGAAAGCGTGGCGACGAAAGTAGCGCGCTTGGAAGAGTGGGGAAGAACGCCGTGCTCCAGCAGCTGTGGCGACTCCAGCTCCTCCGGGGATTGCTCGAACAAACCTTCTGCGATCGTGCCTTCCAACATGTACGGCACCAATCGCGACAAGAAGCTGACGTCGCCCTGAGCTCGCTCTTGCGCCAGGTGCGCCCAGCCGAGCCGGCTGTGAGACACCTCGTCGCGCAACAGCTCGCGCAGCTGGGTGAGCATCCGCTGCGACCGGGCCGAATTGACCAGCGTGGTGAGGACGCTGGCGCTTTCCGTCTCGGTGATACAGCAGGCCGCCACGACTTCATAAAGCACCCGCTGTCTTTCAGAAAGGCGGCGGGGTGCGATCTCGGGTGCCATCACCGCGTGCTCATCGATGCCCTGATGCCCGTATTCCAGAGCCAGCTCCGCGCAGATTGAAGCGTGTCGTCGTTCGTCGGAAGCCGCTCGGCTGGCCATCTCTACGATTGTCGAAAGCGCGCCGATCCGCGAGAGGCGCTCGGCGAGTCGGGCGAATCGGATTTCCGCCTCGAGCTCTACCTTCCAGCGAAAGGCCCACGCGTCGGCGACGATGCGGCGCAATCGATCGGGAAGCCCTGCCTCGTCCCTCACCACCCGTGAGTTCCGCCGCCCGGATCCGATCCGCCGTCTGGCGTGCCACCGGTTCCAGTGTTGGGTTGGGAGCCGGTTCCGCTCGAGCTGTCGCTGCCGCCGCAGCTCGCTGCGCCGCCCAGAATCGCCCCGCCGACCACCAGAACGTGGAATAGCTTCTTGATATCCATCGATATGCTCCAATCCCGCCTTGCCCAGGCTATCTGTTCCCTCATCCCTGTGGACACCGCCCGCGGGGTGAACGGTGCAATTCCGGACTTGCTGCTCTGTGTGGGGGGGTGCCCCAAAGACGTGCGTTGCACGCCGGTGCTCGGGGCCGGACTTAACGCGGGGGTGGGGCGCGCGGGACCTCCCAGGGTGTACACGTCGCACCCTTGTCGCTCGGGAAGCGGTAGCGCCTGATAAATCTGTGTCATAAACCTCAGCCCAAGCGCGAGAACATCCGCGGGGTGTACCATGCGAACAGCTCACCTATCCATCTGGGTTGCCTTTCTTTTGCTCGCCGCCAACCCGGCATCCGGCGCCTCCGAGCTACGGCTCCGAGCAGGCGAGAAGCGCGTCCTTCCCATCCGAAACGCGCAGGGCGTTACGCTGGACAACCCGAGAATCGCCGAGACGCGCATCGTGAGCGGAAAACAAGTCGAGGTGCTCGGGAAGGGAAACGGGGACGGCACGCTCTCCATCTTCACTGCCGATGGAAAGTCGCAGACCTACTCCATTCACGTTCGGGGCGCGGCGGACGCGGGCGAGGTGGAAGAGGAGCCGCCCAATGCGGCCTGGCCCAAGGCTCGATTCGGCGGCCAGCGAATCTCCGACGCGCGCTGCGGCGAGCCGCTGAGGGTAGAGAAGGCGAACCAGACCTTCGAAGAAGCGCGCGGGCTGCTGAAGAACGACCAAACCCGGGAAGCCATTCCGAAGCTCGATCAAGTGCTGCAAATCGAGCCCAACGCAGCGGTCGCGCACCTGTTCCTGGCGGCTGCCTGGGCGAAGCTGAAGGACCAGGCGAAGGGCGCCTATCACTACGAGACGTTCGTGCTCTCCTGCCCCGACGATCCCAAGGTCGATGCGGTGGTCCAGCTCCTTCGGGAATTCGATCGCCAGGTGCCTCGAGGCAAGTCGAAACCATGAACGTATCTGCGCTCGACGGCATCGACCTTCGATCGCTCTGGCAGCTGCTGCAACCGCAGCTGGTTCGGACAACCCTCGTCGCGTCGGAGCGATTGGACCGCGCGATTGCCTCGGGAACGCAGGTGCTCCTGGTGACCGAGACGTTTCAGCACACCGGCAGCTTCAAGTTTCGGGCGGCGCTCTCCGTGGCGCTTCACAGCAAGGCGCGGCGCCTGCTCACCGCCTCCTCGGGGAATTTCGGAGCCGCGTTGGCGCTGGCGGCGGCACGGACTCAAAAGCAGTGCACGGTGGTGATGCCGGCGCAGTCCGCGGAGGTGAAGATCTCCTCCGTGCGCAGCGCGGGCGCCGACGTGGATCTGATCGACACCCGTCGGATCACGCGCGCCGCCCGCGTGGAGGAGCTGCACCGCCAGCAGCCCGACGCTCAAGTCGTATCGCCCTACGATGATCCCTACGTGGTGGCGGGAAATGCATCGCTGGGCGCGGAGCTGTTCGCCCAGGCGATGCCCGATCTGGTGATTGCTCCCGTAGGAGGAGGAGGCCTTTCATCCGGCATGGTGGTGGCTCGCGACCTGCTTGCTCCCAATTGCCCCATTGTCGGCGCTGAGCCGTTGCTGGCGAACGATGCCGCACGATCCCTCAGGAGCGGGCGGTTGTATGCGAGCGATCGGGAGGCCGAGACGATCTGCGACGGGGCGCGGACGCTCTCCCTGGGACGGATCAACTTCGAAATCCTGCGCCGCGGAATGGCCGAGATCATCGAGGTCGACGAAGCGAACGTTGCGCGAGCGGTGCGGATGCTGTTTCAGCTCAGCAACCTGAAGGCCGAGCCCACCGGAGCGCTGTCGCTCGCGGCAGTCCTGCAAGCGCCCGAACATTTCGCCGGGAAGCGCGTTGCGTGCGTGGTCAGCGGAGGCAACGTCGATCCGGCTCTGTTCGCGCGGATCATCCTGCAGGCGTAGCTTGGCAGCGAGGGGCAGCGAAGGCGATGGCAGGCAGGGGACGGCAGAATGCGGCAGAGGATCAAACCGCGCGGGACCTTCTTTTTCGCGCGGCGCCCAGCGAATTCATACCCGTGCGCAACCGCTTGGCCAAGGAAGCCGCGCAGAAGGGGGACAAGCAGCAGGCGGAATCCCTGAGGAAGCTGCCCAAGCCGAGCGTGGCGGTTTGGGCGATCAACCAGGTGGCCAGGGAGGAACCCGAGGTGATACGCGCCTTGCTCGAATCGGCCGATCGCGTGAGGCAGGAGCAGGCGAAGGCGCTTCGTGGCTCGGGTGGGAGCGCGGAAGAGCTGAGGGCGGCGAGCGCCGAGCTGCGCCAAAGATTGGCCGCGCTGGTGAAGGCGGCGGCCGAGGTGCTGGCGCGGGCTGGCCATGAGCCCAGCTCGACGGTCCTGCGCCGCGCGGAAACAACGCTGAATTCGATCGCGATTGGTTTCGACTCCGAGCGCGATGCGCTCCGGAGCGGCCAGATCACGCGCGAGGTCGAGCAGTTCGGGTTCCCGATGATCGGCGGTGCGATGCCGCCGACTGCGGGAAAGCAAGCCGCACAGCCTTCCCAAGCGCGAGAGGACCGCGCGGCTCACGGCAAGCGCGACGAGCGCAATCGACACCGGGACGCCGCGCGCGAAGAACGCGCGCGATCCGCGGCGAGACGGCAGGAGATCGCCCGGGCTGCGGCGGCGCTCGAGCAGGCGCGGCGTTCGGTGCGCACCTTGTCCGCCAGCGCCGCGAAAGCGTCGAGCCAGGCGGACCGAATGGCGAAGCGCGCCCGCGATGCGGAGCAGCTTGCGGCTGCTCGCCGGAAGGAAGCGACCGCTGCCGAGCAGCGCGCAGCGGAGCTGAAGCGGCAGGCGGAAGAAGTTGCTCAGAAGCTTGCCCAAGCTCAGCAGAACGTGCTGTCGCTCAAGGGTACGGCGCGGTCAGACTCCTGATTACTCGCCCGCAATGTCGGCCAGGTCACATAGAGACCCGTGGGTCAGTGTTGTTGCTCCCTGCGCAGCGGTAGAAGAACGCGCTCTTCGTCCGTCGAGGTGGGGTCGCATGGCAGTGGCTACGCCAATGATCGAAAGGTTTCTGATGGAGCGCCTCGATGCCGATGGCGTCACCGTTCTGCGACTGAATGGAGATTTCGACCGGAAAGCGGCGGGCGCGGTCCGCGCGGCGATCGAGGAGCTGCCGCCAGGAGAAGTGGTGCTCGACTTCTCTCGAACGCGAAATTTCTGCGACCTGGTCGTTCCGATGCTCACCCGCGGTCTCGAGAGCCGATCGATTCGCGTCAGCGGCCTGCCTCGTCACCAGGAGCGGGTGTTCCAGTACTTTGGTTGGCCGGCGGAGCAGCCTCCGGCGAAGACGTACTACGTTGCGGAAGACTCGTTCGACAGCTGAGCACTCCTCAGCCGCGCCGCGGTCTCCGCCACTGGGAGAGTGAAAAAGAATCTGCTGCCCAGGCCCAGCTTGGTGTCTACCCAGATCTTGCCCCGGTGCGCTTCGATGATTCCCTTGGCGATGTACAAGCCCAGGCCACTGCCCTCCTGCCGCGCCTGCTGGCTCCTCCAGAATCGGTCGAAGATGTGCGGGAGCTGATCTTCGGCGATGCCTGGCCCGCCATCTTTGATCATCAGCTGAACCTCGTTGGGAAACGTGTCTACCCGAACCAATACCGCCCCTCCACTTGGGCTGAACTTGATCGCGTTTCCCACCAGATTCGAAAGCACCCGCAGGATCCGCTCCCGATCGCAAAGCACCGGCGGCAATTCAAGGGAGCTGTCCTTCTCGAGGCGAATCGACTTGCGCGAGGCGATCGCCTCGAGCATCGCCAGCGCATCGTCCACCAGATCGTTGACCTCGTGCGGGTGGAGCTCCAGGACCAGCTTGCCCGCCTCGACGCTGGCCGCGTCGAGCAGCATGCGGATCATGTGGCTCATCCGATCGGCTGAGCGCTGGATGGCCTGCGCATGCTTGCGGGATGCTTTTCGCCGGTCGTTGGGGACAGGTTTGAGAAGCATTTCGGCATTCAAGAGGATGGCGCCCAAGGGGTTCTTGAGGTCGTGGGAGACCACGGCGAGGAGCTCCTCGCGCATGCGGGAGGTTCGCTGGGCTTCCTCGTATAGTCGGGCGCGCTCCAGGGCCTGCGCGCACTGTCGCGCGAGCACCAGCAGGAACGCGCGATGGTATTCATCGATCCGGCGATCTTTGGGGAAGGTCAGGCCGATCGCGCCGATCGCACGTCCTTGAATCAAGAGGGGGAGCGCGCATTCTCTGGAGCCGCGAGGCAAAAGGGCTTCGGGCAGATCGATGAAGATCGGCTTCGCGCTGGTCACCGCGGCGACCAGCGGGAGCTCCTGCGACGGCATCCCCAGCGTTGCCAAGATCTCCAGCTCGGTACGACCCGGGTCGAGACGAGCGACTACGCAGGCCTTCGCCCCAAAGACTGCCGTCGCGTGCTGGACCACCACGTTGGCGATCTGCCTGGGCATCAGCGACTCGGAGAGGGATGAGGTCACCGCATGAAGGTGCGCCAAACGATCCTCGTTCTCCTTTCGGTGGCGCTCCAGCTCCTTGGTTCGGGTGATGTCGCCGATCACCAGCACGGCCCCGGTGATCGCCCCGTTCTCGTCCCGCAGGGGCGCCGCGCTCGCGCGCAGGTGCCGAACCTGGCCCCCTGGTCCAGCGATCGTTTTGTCGACGGGGGGCACCACTTCACCAGCAATCGCGCGTAGGCCGAGCGGCAATGGGTCTTGTTCGGTGGAACGAACCAGGAAGGACCTGGAGATCACTGACGTTGGCCGGCGAAGCTCTTCCAAGCTCACGCCGAAGATCGCTGCCGCGCCTTGATTCGCCAGCACCACGCGCCCCGCCCGGTCGGCCACGATCACCCCGTCGACGATGCAGGAGATGATTCCCTCCAGATGACGGACCGCCTGCTGAGCTCGCCGATAGAGCCGAGCGTTGCCGATCGCCAGGCCCGCGCGGCGGCCGAGCTCCTCGGCCAAAATCACGTCCGCCTGCTCATAGCTGCGATAGGAAATGCTGAAGCCGAACGTGATCGCACCGACCACCGCTCCGTTGGCCGTCATCGGCACCGAAATCAACGAGCGCGGCTGAACGCGCTGCAAGATTTTCCGCCAATTCTCGGACATGTTCTCGAAGTAATCGGGCGGCATCTCGGGGGCGAAGACGGTGCGACCGGTCTCCAGGACCCTGGCGCTCATTCCCTTGCCGGTGAGGACCTGCTCCTTGCGCAGCTCGCGCAGCAGCGCCTCCTGCTCGGCGTCTCGGGACGCTTCGGCGACCTGCCGGGCCGAGCCATCCTCCAACAGATACACCAGCGAGTCGTCCGCGTACTCCGGCACCAACAAGCGCGCGATGCTGCTCAGCGTCTCCTCGTAGTCCAGCGAGGACGCGAGAATGCGGCTCGCTTCGGCGAGAAAGGCAAGCCGGTCATGCTCGAACGAGGCAAAGCTCTTCTTCGGTTGACTGTTTTGCTGAGCCGCGGGCAGCACGATGAACTCACCTAGCAAAGTCGGGGGCCGCGGTGCAATTGTCCGAGCGTGCAATCGGGACGCGCCGGCGATACGCAGGTGGTGATACTCGGCGCAGGCGCGGCGGGGCTTGCCGCTGGAGAGAGGCTTCGTTCCAGGCGAGTTTCCTGTTGTCTCCTCGAGGCGCGGGACCGGGTCGGGGGTCGGATCTGGAGTCAACAGAGAGGTCGCGCGGACATTCCGCTCGAGCTCGGCGCGGAATTCGTGCATGGCTTCCACCCGCGTCTGTGGTCGGTCCTGAGAAGGGCGCACCTTCAAGTCAAGCCGGCCAGCGGGCCCCACTGGGCATTGATCGGTCAGCGGCTGCGCCGGGCGGATGCGCTCTTCGGGCGAGCGGTTCGCCTGATGGCGGAAGTCGGAGACGAGGAGCAGAGCATTGGCGAATTCATTCGAGGCAAAGTGGATGTCCGCAGCCCGCTCGGTGCAGTCGCGGTCGCCTTCGTCGAGGGATTCAATGCGGCGAAGGCTGATCGCGTCAGCGCTCAGTTCATCGGAGAGATGTCGCGGGCATCGGAGCGGATCCAAGGGGAGCGCATGTACCGCGTGCTGTCTGGTTACGATCAGGTCACGGATTGGTTAAGGCGAAGACTGGAGCGCGGTGGCGCGGAGGTGCGCCTCAATTCGCGGGTGGACCAGGTTCGCTGGTCGCCTCATCGCGTGGAAGTCAGAATGCGGGGAGTGACCGGGCATCCGCTGCCGGCCGTGCGGGCTTCGCGAGCGCTGATCACCTTGCCTCTCGGCGTTCTCCAGGCGAAGGAGCTTCGCAACGCCGTGCGGTTCGATCCGCCGCTGGCAGGGAAGGCCCAGGCTCTGCGGAGCCTGGAGATGGGCTCGATCGTAAAAGTCGTACTGCGATTCCGGCGGCGGTTCTGGGAAGATCGCTCCGGATCGCATCGCCCGACCATGCCGCGCGGTTTCGCGCAGTTCGGGTTCGTTCATTCCCCGCGCGCGCCGGTGCCGACCTGGTGGCGACCGATCCCATTCCGCGATCCCGTCCTGGTGGGATGGGCTGGCGGCGCGCCTGCGGAAGCTCTGGCGGGCCGAAGCGCGACCCTCGTCCTCGAGCAAGCGCTACAATCGCTGGCGATGATTTTTCGCGCTCCGCGATGGGCGATCGAGTCGCTGCTCGACGTCGCGATACCAGTGGATTGGCAAGCCGACCCGTTCGCGCGAGGAGGATACTGCGTCGTGCCGGTGGGGAAGCTTCATTTGCAGGCGGCGCTCGGCTCCCCCGTGGAGGACACGCTTTTCTTCGCCGGCGAAGCAACCCACGCCGGCGGCCATGCAGGTACCGTGCACGGCGCGATCGAATCCGGAGAGCGCGCCGCAGACGAGGTTGTGCGAAGCCTGAACGGGAGATGATCCAGTGCTCTGCAGTGAACGGCGGCCCTCGTGCGACGCAGCGCAGGCGCTGCCAGTGGGTCATCTAAGAGGACCAGGAGGTTTTTTCCATGCGAGTCTTCGTTACCGGTGCGACGGGCTACATTGGCAGCGCGGTCGTTCAGGCGTTCCAGAAGGCAGGCCACGACGTAACCGGGTTGGTGCGATCTGCGGAGAAAGAGGCGGCGCTCAGAGCGATGGGCGCCAGGATCGTTCGGGGCTCGATCAAAGAGCCGGGAACGTATGAAAACGCGGCGCGAGAGCACGATGCTCTCATCCACACCGCGTTCGACTCCGGCTCGGACGGTGTCACAGCGGATCGCACCGCGATCGAAACCCTTTTGAGCGCTGCGCGGGGAGCGAGCACACCACGCGTGCTGGTGTATGCCTCAGGGGTCTGGGTTCTGGGAAACACCGGATCGTCTCCGGCTACCGAGAGCGCCTCGACGGAGCGAGCGCCTCCCATCGTCGCATGGCGCCCAGGTCACGAGCGCAAGGTCCTGCAGGCTGCCTCGTCCAATTTGATCACCGTGGTCATCCGTTCGTGCAATGTCTACGGGGACAAGGGCGGTCTGGTGTCGCCGGACTTCGAGCGCGCGGCGAAGGAAGGAGCGGCCTCGTACGTCGGCGCGGGCGAGAATCACTGGTCGCTGGTACACCGCGATGACCTGGCGCGGCTCTATTTGATGATCGTGGAGAGGCGCGGATCGGGCATTTTCCACGGCGTCGATGGGCATCCGCTGCGCGTCGCGGAGATAGCCAAGGCAATCAGCGAAGCCGCCGGGCAAGGTGGCAAGACCCGGTCGATTCCGATCGAGCTGGCTCGCCGGCAACTGGGACCGGTGGCCGACGCCTTGTGCCTCGATCAATTGGTCATTGCTCCTCGGTCCACGGAGTTGGGTTGGAAGCCTGCACATCGAGACTTTCTCTCTTCGGTTCAGGCCGCCTACCGCGAGTGGGTCAGCTGAAGGCAGCCGGCTCCGCTCAGCTCCACTGGCTGAGTACTCTGGCCGGAAGATCGATCGCGGGCTCGGCACTGACGGCGGGTTGGTCGGCGGGAGAAGGATGGCCTTGGCTGCGCCGCTCAAAGCAGCCGAGGATCGAGTCGGGGATGAATCGAGAGCGCGGCGCAAACAGATAGCGGTCGCCGTGTCGCGGCTGCTGCCGGACAAACATCCGCAGCGGCTGTACCAGGTAGAGCGAGTTTTTGGCGCGCGTCATCGCCACGTAGAGCAGTCGCCGCTCCTCTTCAAGCTGATCGGTACTGCCGACTGCCATGTCGGACGGAATGCAGCCGTCGACGACGTTCAGAAGGTAGACGACGTCCCACTCCTGTCCCTTGGCAGAGTGAATGGTCGAGAGCACCAGGTAGTCTTCGTCGAGCACCGGCGGCGCCGCTTCCGCTCCGCTCGCCTCCGGGGGATCGAGCATCAGCTCGGAAATGAATTGCTCGCGCGTCGAGTGCTGCGCGGCGATCTGCTCGAGCTGATCCAGATCTCCAGCGCGAAATCGCGCATGATCATAGAGGCGCTCCAGATGGGGCTCGTACCATTGCCGGATGAGCGCCAGCTGGGGATGCCAGGGCGGCGGAAATCGCCTCAGCTTCGCCATCAGGGTACACAGCTCGCTCCAATCGCCTCGGCACTTGTCGGGCACCGGTGCTGACGGCAGCCAGTCAAAGTCCACGGCGGTTGCATCGCGCTCTTCGAGGACGCGGTGCGCCGTTGCCGGTCCCACGCCCGAGATCAACTGCAGCACCCGGAAGCCGGCGATGGAGTCGAGCGGGTTCTCGGCCCAGCGAAGAATGCAGATCAAGTCCTTGACGTGCGCTGCCTCCAGGAAGCGAAGGCCGCCATACTTGACGAACGGAATTCCGCGGCGGGCGAGCTCCACCTCCAGCGCATCGCTGTGGTGCGCGGCTCGGAAGAGCACCGCCTGTTGCCGCAGCAGGCTTCCTGATTCGCGATGCTGGAGCACGCACTGCACCACGTACTGGACCTGGACGCCCTCGTCCTCGGCGGAAACCAGAGTCGGGCGGTCGTCCGAGCGGCGCAGCGAGAACAGGCTCTTGGTGAATCGCTCGGGCGCCAGCGCGATCACCGCATTCGCCGCGTCGAGGATGGGCTGGGTGGAGCGGTAGTTTTGCTGGAGCGTGATCACCGTCGCCGCGCGGGAAAATCGGCGTGGATAGTCGAGAATGTTCCGAACGGTTGCGCCGCGAAAGGAGTAGATGGATTGGGCGTCATCGCCCACCACCGTGAGCCGCGACCCGCTGGGTTTGAGGGCAAGCAAGATCGCCGCCTGCAGCGCGTTGGTATCCTGGTACTCGTCTACCAGCACGTGTTCGAACCGGGCTGCTACTCGGGCCGCCGCGGCCGGCTCGGACATCAGATAAAACCAGTACAGGAGCAGGTCGTCGTAGTCGAGAGTGTGACGGTCCCACTTTGCTTGGGCGTAGGCGCGAAACAGGGCGCGCAGCTCTTCGGTCCACGCGGTGCACCAGGGGAATGCCTCCTCAAGGCAGGCCTTCAGCGGCTGCTGGAGGTTGATCGCGCGCGAGTAGATCGCCAGGCAGGTGCCCTTCTGCGGGAAGCGGCCTTTCGCCTTGGAAAAGCCGAGGCGATGCCGCAAGAGGTCGAGCAGGTCCGCCGAATCGCCGCGATCGAGAAGCGTGAAGCCGGGGTCCAGCGCCAGCTCGCGCGCGTGCAGTCTGAGGAGCCGGTTGGCGATGGCGTGGAACGTCCCGGCCCAGCCAATCGCGCGACCATCGCTCCGCTGCGCCAATGCTTGCGCTCGGCGGGTCATCTCGAGGGCGGCGCGACGAGTGAAGGTCAGCAGCAGAATGCGCGACGGATCGGCACCGCGCGCGATCAGGTGCGCCACGCGGTGGGCAAGCGTTTTCGTTTTTCCACAGCCGGCGCCGGCGATAATCAACAGGGCCCGGGGATCGCCCTCTTCTCCAGCGCCATGGCTGGCGGCGCGCCGCTGCTCGGGGTTGAGTTCGTCGAGAACGGGTGAGATCGGAGAGCGCATGCCGGCCGCCGGAGAGGGTCCGCGGCCATACTAATCAAATGTACAGTAGAGGCAACTTTGATCAGCCGCCCCGAGTGTGCATCTCCAGATGAGGATCGGCGCGCAGCGCACCGCTGGAAACCAGCGGCCCCCGGTCGGGAATGCCCAGTCGCTCCTCCGCGCCGCGATCTCTGCGTTGGTGCCAGGTGGAGGCGATCAACGCCTTCAGGCTGTCCCTCGATGCGCCGGCGCGCAGAGCACCTCGAAGATCAGTGCCCTGAGTTGCATACAGGCAAAGGTACCAGAGCCCGTCCGCGGTCAGACGGCTTCGGTCGCACGCTCGACAAAACGGCGCAGTGGTGGAGGAGATGATGCCGAAGATCAATCCATCCGGCAGAGCGAATCGCTGCGCGGGCGCAGAGGTCTGCTCGAGGATCGGCTCAACCGGGCCATAGTGACTCGCCAGGATGCGCAGCATCTCGGCGCGTGAGACCACCTTCTCTCGAGACCAGAGCGTCGCTCCTCCGACGTCCATGTACTCGATGAAGCGGACTTCAGCGCCCACTTGCCGGCCGTATTCGAGCAGGTCCACCAGCTCGTCGTCATTGGTGCCGCGCAGCACCACTGCATCCAGCTTGAGGTTCTCCAGGCCAACCCGTGCGGCGCACTCGATGCCCTCGGTCACCTGCGGCAGCGAATCCCTTCGGGAGAGCGCGCGGAAGCGGTCCGGTCGCAGCGTATCCAGGCTCACCGTGACGCGGTGCAATCCCGCCTCTTTGAGCGCCAAGGCATGTTCCCGAAGGAGGACGCCGTTGGTAGTCAACGCGAGATCCCGGATCCGGGGATTGTCTGCGAGCATCCGCACCAGCACCGGGAGATTGCGGCGGACGAGCGGCTCTCCACCGGTGAGTCGGACCTTGTCCACGCCGAGCTCGGCGAAAACGCCGGCGAGCTCGCTGATCTCCTCGAAGCTGAGCAGCTCCTCGCGGCGAAGCCAGACGTATTCCTCCTCCGGCATGCAGTACTGGCAGCGCAGATTGCAGCGGTCCGTCACCGAGATCCGCAGGCTTCTAAGCGCTCGCCCGAGTTGGTCAACGCCGATCATGCGCGCCTATACATAGCGGCACCGGGGCGGCCTGGCTAGGCAGACCTCAGCCAACGTTCAATCGAGCGCGTGCGATGGCACCCTGTAACACCTGGGGCAGCTCGAGGTCTGGGAAGTACCAGTTCGCCAGCGGATCGGCTATGCGGGCGCGATGACGAAGGCGGCGCGGAGGCGCTGGACCCCGGCGCTGTGGGCGAGCAAGAAGCCTTTCGGGATTGGGGAGCAGCGCCCGAACAACTACCTGGAGATCGTCAGAGCCGTCTGGGAGAACCGGGACCGCCTGGGCTACGCGTGGCGGATCCTGAAGAACGGCGTCTGCGACGGGTGCGCGCTGGGCACCAGCGGCCTTCGCGATTGGACGATCGAGGGCACTCACCTCTGCAACGTGCGGCTCCGACTGTTGCGGCTGAACACCATGACTGCCTTCGATCCGGACCGGCTCCACAGAGTGGAACCGCTGGCGCGGAAGAGCAGCGCAGAGCTGCGCGCGATGGGGCGACTGCCCTTCCCGATGCTGCGTCGAGCAGGAGAGCCGGGCTTTCGACGGGTGAGCTGGAATGAAGCACTGGGCCTGATCGCTGATCGGATTCGCGCGACGCGTCCCGATCGAACCGGCTACTACCTGACCAGCCGCGGAATTTGCAACGAGGCGTACTACGCTGCCCAGAAGGCAGTGCGCGCGATGGGAGGCAACTCCATCGACAATGCCGCGCGCGTCTGCCACTCGCCCAGCACGGTGGCACTGAAGGGTGCGCTCGGTGTGGCGGCGACCACCTGCTCGTATTCGGATTGGCTGGAGGCCGACTTGATCGTGTTCATCGGATCGAACGTAGCCAACAACCAACCGGTGGCGATGAAATACCTGCACTACGCGAAGAAGCGCGGCACCCAGGTTGTGGTGGTGAACACCTACCGGGAGCCGGGAATGGAGAGGTATTGGGTACCCTCCGACTTGGAATCCGCGCTGTTTGGCACCCGCATCGCAGATCGTTTCTTTCTGGTGCGGATCGGCGGCGACATCGCCTTTCTCAGCGGGGTGACCAAGCACCTGATCGAACGGGATCAGCTGGACAAGAATTTCATCGAGCGGCACACCAGCGGCTTCACGCAGCTTGCCGCCCAGCTGCGAGCCCAACCCTGGAACGAATTGGAGCAGGGCTCGGGATGCTCACGCGAGGAAATGGAGACGCTGGGCGAGATGATTGGCCGATCGACGAAGGTGATCTTCGTTTGGTCGATGGGCATTACCCAGCACGACTGCGGCGAGGAAAATGTGAGAGCCATCATCAATCTGGCGCTCACCCGGGGCTTCGTGGGGCGCGACGGATGCGGCTTGATGCCGATACGCGGGCACTCCGGCGTGCAGGGAGGCGCGGAGATGGGCGCCTACGCCACGTCGTTTCCGGGCGGTCTGCCGATCACCGCTCAGAACGCTCGGCATTTTTCAGAGTTGTGGGGATTCGACGTGCCGGCAGCGCGAGGTTTGACCGCGCCGGAGATGATCGAGGCAGCGTACCGGGGCAATCTCGACGTCCTCTTCTTGGTCGGCGGCAATTTTCTGGAGGTCCTTCCTGATCCCGATCACGTTCGGCAAGCGCTCGGCCGCGTCCCGGTGCGAGTCCACATGGACATCGTGCTCTCCACCCAGATGATGGTCGATCCGGGGGAGGCGGTCGTCCTGTTGCCCGCCGCGACGCGATACGAAACTCCCGGTGGAGTGACTGAGACGACCACCGAGCGCCGGGTGATCTTCAGCCCCGAGATCCCCGGGCCTCGCATCGCGGAGGCGCGCCCCGAGTGGGAGGTGTTCATCGATCTCGCCAAGCGCGTCCGTCCCGAGCACGCCGAGCGGCTCGACTTTCAAAGCACGGCTGCCATTCGGGAGGAAATCGCGCGGGCGATCCCCTTCTACCAAGGCATCCAACAACTCAAGAAAGTCGGAGATCAGTTCCAGTACGGCGGCCGACACCTGTGCGCCGGCTGGAGCTTTCCGACGCAGGACGGGAGAGCGCAGTTCGCCTCGATTCGACTGCCTCGGCGCGAAGTCCCTTCCGATTCGTTCCTGCTCGCCACCCGGCGCGGGAAGCAGTTCAACAGCATGGTTCAGCAGGACGAGGACGCGCTGACCGGCGCCGGTCGCGAGGCGATTTTCATCAGCGCCTCCGACGCGCACCGGCTCGGGTTGCGCACAGGTCAGCCGGTCCTGCTCCGCAGCGCTCGAGGTCAAATGCACGGGCGGGCATTCATCTCGGACATCAAGCCGGGCAATTTGGAGGCGCACTGGCCGGAAAGCGCGGCGCTGCTGGATCGCGAGCGCCGCTCACCGATCGCTGGAATGCCCGACTACAACGCGGTGGTGCGGCTCGAGAAGGTCCACGAGCCCTGAGCCTGGGACGCTCATTTGGCGTCCGCTTGCTTCGACGGCTGGGCACGATCGAAGGCAGGCAGCCGCATGCAGGCGTCGAAGATCTGCATCACGGTCGGGTAGGGTTTCAGATCGACTTCGAACCGCTGCGCATTGAACACCTGCGGCACCAGGCACACGTCGGCAAGGGTGGGCGCGTTGCCGTAGGAGAACGATCCTGTCTCGGAGCTGGAGCTGAGCATCTTCTCCAGGGGACCAAAGCCCTGCGCGATCCAATGGCGATACCACTCATCTTTGGCTTCCTTGCCCACCCCCAGCACGTCGCGCAAGTAGAGGAGCACGCGTTGATTGTTGAGCGGGTGGACGTCACAGGCGATCAGTTGCGCCAATGCGCGGACGCGCGCCCGCTCGATGGCAGTCGCCGGAAGCAGCGGCGGCTGCGGATGGGTCTCCTCCAGGTACTCGATGATTGCCATCGACTGCGTCAACGTCCGAGCGTCGTCCACCAGCACCGGGACTGCCTGCTGAGGATTGATCGCCGCATATTCCGGTGTGCGGTGAGCGCGGTGGCGCAGGTCCACCGAGATGCTCTCGTACGGAAGCCCCTTCAGATTGAGCGCGATGCGTACCCGGCAAGCGGCAGAAGAAAGATAGAAGCCGTAGAGCTTCAACAAGGGACACCTCCCGCGGAAGATTAGCTTTCCGCGATCACCGGATTGCGGAGCACGCCGACCCTGGTGATCTCCACCTCCGCGACGTCGCCCGGTTTCATGAAGACAGGTGGGGTTCGCTTGAACCCTACGCCGCCGGGCGTTCCGGTGGCGATCACATCGCCGGGGACCAGCTCCGTGAAGCTGGTGATGTACTGGATCAGCGTGGGAATGCTGAAGATCATCAGATCGGTTGTCGCGTGCTGCATTTCCTTCCCGTTCAGCCGCATCACCACGGTCAGCTGGGTCGGATCGGGAATCTCGTCGGTGGTGACCAGCCAGGGTCCCAAGCCACCGGTGCCCAGAAAATTCTTGCCCGGCGTCCATTGCGAAGTGTGCCGCTGCCAGTCGCGCAGCGTCGCATCGTGGAAGCAGGCATACCCAGCGACATGCTCCAGAGCCCGGTCTTTGGCAACGTAGCGGGCGCGCTTGCCGATGATCACTGCCAGCTCGGCCTCGTAGTCAAACTCCTCTGCGGCCTTCGGCTTGATCAGCGGTTGACCCTGACCAACCTGAGTGTTGGCGAAACGGACGAAGAGGCTGGGGAACTCCGTCTCCGCTCGCCCCGTCTCCTGCCGGTGCGAATGATAATTGAGCCCGACGCACAGGATTTTTTCTGGATCGGGTATCACCGGAAGGAACTGGACTTCGTCGAGACGATAGTCCGGCCGCTGCTGAAGGGTTGCTGCCCGAGCGCGCTCCAGTGCACCTTTCAGCAGGACGGAGCGGAGGCTGGGAAACTCTGCGCCGAGGCGTTTTTTCAGATCGACGATGCCGCCGTCGATCACCGATCCGAACGAAGACTGTCCTCCGACGACATAGCTAGCGATCTTCATCTCGGGTACCCTTATGTTGCGCTCGGCGACCCGAGCGAGGCGATCAAGGCTCGGATCGGAAGGACTTGCGGAATGGAGACATTCTTGCCCACCGACGCAGAGGCGTACAAAGCACTCGGGCGCAACTGGGCGGCTACCGTCACTGTCGTGACTGCGAGAAGGCGCGCGTCGACCTTGGGAGACGACAGGCCGGAGCTGGACGGATTCACGGCGACCGCGTTCCTGATGATCTCGATCGATCCACCGATCATCGCCGTCTCGGTTGGCAAAGCGAGCGGGGCAGACCTGCTGATGCAGGACTCCGAGGCGTTTGCGGTCAATTTCCTCTCTCCCGGACAAGCTGAGCTGAGCGCAGCGTTCGCTCGGCCCAGCCGCGATCGCGCAGACATTTTGCAGTGCTTTGGTTGGCGACCGGATCCAGCGGGCGTGCCGCTACTGGAGGGAACCGCGGGCGCGTTCTCCGCGCGCGTGCGCCAGTCGATCGACGCGGGGGACCACCTGATCATCCTGGGCGATGTGACCTCGCTGCATGGAGGGACCAGCAACGAAACGCTCCTTTACTGCAACCGCCGGTACGGCCGGTTTCGGCCGCTGGAGGAGTGAGAGGCGAGCCTAGAGCTTGCCCTTGTACACGTTCATCACGTCGCGCAGCAGCTTGAGCGCCTCTTCCTTCGGCCGCTGGAATGAATTGCGGCCGATGATCGAACCGAAACCACCACCGTCGCGGATGCCCTTGATCTCTTCCATCATCGCCGCCGTTTCCTTGGCCTCGCCGCCCGAGAAGATCACGATCCGGCGTCCATTGAACGCCGATTGGACAACGTGACGCACGCGATCGGCCAACGTCTTCAGCGGGACGTTGAATTTCTCGTACACCTTCTTGGCCTCAGCTTGCTCGATGTTCTCCTTGGGCGGCTTGACCTTGATCATGTGAGCACCCAGTTGGGCCGCGAGCTGCGCCGCGTAGGCGACCACGTCCACTGCGGTCTCCCCCTCTTTGGAAATTCCGCTTCCCCGCGGATAGCTCCACACGACCGTTGGCAGCCCGTGTTCCTTCGCGGTCTCGATGATCTCCCGCAAGGCCTCGAGCATCACATTCCGTGCTCCCGAGCCGGGATAGATGGTGTATCCCACCGCGCAGCAGCCGAGGCGCGCTGCGTCCTTCACCGAAGCGGTCACGGCAGGGCAGGGGTCTGCCATCTTGGAGAGGCTGTCCGAGTTGTTGAGCTTGAGCATCAGCGGGATGTCACCTGCGAACTTTGCCGCGCCCGCTTCCAGGAAGCCCAGCGGCGCCGCGTACGCGTTGCAGCCGGCATCGATGGCGAGCTGGAAGTGGTAGTCCGGGTCATACGCAGGCGGATTGGGCGCGAACGAGCGGTGGGGCCCATGCTCGAAGCCCTGATCGACCGGGAGAATGACCATCTTCCCGGTGCCGCCCAGAGTTCCGTGGTTCAACATGCGGGCCAGATTGGTCAACGTTCCCGGGTTGTCGGACGCGTACCAGGACAGGATCTGCTTCACTCGTTCACTTTGGGCCATTGCGCTTCCTCGATCGCGGGGTCAACCGAGCGTTTTTACACTATGCAGCGGATTTTGCCCACGAGCGAAGCGCAGCTCAAACGACTTCGTGTAGGGATTGTCGCCTAGCTATTTGTTCTGCTCGACGACCTTGAGGGGCCAGGTGCCCATCGGCTGGCCGGCGACTCGAATGAGCACCTGGAAATCGCCTCCGCCTCGCAGCGGAACCGGATCCCAGTCCACCAGGTAGTCGACCTCATCGCCCTTTACGGTTCGAAAGCTCAGCTCGCCGGAGGCGGACATGGCGGTGTCCCCGCGCGCATCGAGAATAGTCAGCTCGATGGGCGCGTTGGCCCGCTGCGGCGATTTGACCCGGACCGCGGTGCTGAACTTCGCGGTGGCGGGCGGCTTGCCGCTGAGCGGAATCGCATCCAGGTTGCCGCCCATCGCCAGCAACCCCGCGGGCGATCGCATGAACGTCTTTGCGTGCTGGACCCTCACGATGGAGTAGGTAGCGCTAAACGACGACGCGCTGGGATGACTCGCCAGCTTTTCGGCGGCGGGCTGCGTCGCGCCATCCGCCTTCGGCAAGGCCGAGAACGTTGGGACAGCGATCGAGGGCGCTTTGGGGCGGTCGGTCTTTCGCGTGGCTCCAGCATCGGGCGCACCACTTGACCCGTCCGCTTGCGCGAGAAGAAGCGAGACCAGGGTGGTCAATGTCCATCCGTTCAGCACGGCTGACCAATACTCAACCAGCTTGATGGATCCAAGATCAAGTCGGCCTCTCGGCCGAAGCCAAGCTCAGACTGATCTCTCGTAAATCCGGTAGGTTTTGTAGCGACGAGCGCCCATCGCCTCGATCGCGCGGATCATCAGCGTGTTGTCCTCAGCCGCCCAGCCGATTTCGCCCCAACTGTAACCGAGGTCTCGGGCCGCGCGGAGGGTGTCCAGAGCCAGGATCGCGTCGAGCCCGCGGCGACGAAATCCGGGCTTGATGCCAAACAGCAGCACGCGCAGCCTGTCGATCCCGCGCGAAGCCCAGAACATCTTCGCGAGCCCGACCGGCAGTCCAAAGGTGGTGAGGCGCCCGTTCGCGCGCTTCAAGGCGACGTTGGAGTCGGGAAGCGTCAAGGAGAAGGCCGCTGGCTCACCTTTTACTTCGGCGATGAGGCAAAGCTCGGGTCGAATCTGGACCAGCGGGCGCAGGCGGGCCGCGATGAAATCGAATTCCTCCTCGCTCATGGGAACGAATCCAAACCCCCAGCTCCGGTCCAACATCGCGTTGTAGATGCTTTTGATCCGGCGCAACTCCTCTGGCATGTCCTTCATGTCCAGCGGGCGGACGCGAACGCCGTCCTGCTCGCGAACCTTCTCCGCTATCCGCACCACCTTCTCGGGCGGCGCAATCGAGGTGGACAGCTCGAAAGACCAGAGATCCTTCGCCTTGCGAAGCCCGGCGCCCTCGAGCAAGGCGGGGTAGTAGCGCGGGTTGTAGGCCATCATCATCGTAGTGGGAAGATCAAAGCCGTCGATCAGCACACCGCAGTCGTGGTTGAAGGACAGATTCACCGGTCCCATGATCTGCTTCATACCTTTGCCGCGAACCCAGGCAGAGGCGGCATCCAGCAGAGCGCCGGCGACCTCTCGATCATCGGTGCTTTCGAACATCCCGAAGAAACCGGTCTCGGTATTGTGGAACTGGTTGTAGTGCGGGTTGTTGATCGCGGCAATGCGGCCGACGGCGCGACCTCCTCGGCGCGCGAGGAAGAGGCCAATCTCGGCGTGGGAGAGGAAAGGGTTCTTGCGCGGATCGAGGAAGTCGCGCCTTTCGGCGACGATCGGAGCAACGAAATCCGGATCGCCCGCGTAGAGCTTCAACTGGAAGTCGATGAATTCCTCCCGGTCGGCGAGGGAGCGAACCGGCTCGATCACTGTGCCCGTAGAGATCGCGGGTGGCGAATTCGTTCCAGCCTCGGGCTGAGTTGTGGCTTGCATCAGATCCAGCCCTCCTTGCGATACCAACTGATCGTCTGCTCCAAGCCCTGCTCGAGTGGGACGTTGGGGTGGTACTCGAACTCGCTCTTCGCTCGCTGGCTTGAGCAGGTCCACGCTTCGCAGCGAAGCTCCCGGGCCTTGTCCAGGCTGAGCATCGGAACTCGCCCTCTGACCATGGCCTGAAGCTGCGAGCCCAACCCCGCTGCGTAGCTGATGACGTCGGGAAGGGGAATCACTCGCGCAGGCGACCTGCCGAGCGCTCTCGAGAGCGCGGAGGAGAACTCCTCCCAGCTGTACTCGCGCCCGTCGGACAAGAAGTACACGCCCTGCGCGGGATCGATCGAGCTGAGGGTCTTGCCTTTCACGGCGGCGCCCAGGATGCCCTGGCAAAGGTCATCCACGTGAACCAGCGAATAATGCTTGGGGCCGAAGCCGCTCTTGAGCATCAGCCCGAGCCGCGCCATCGGCAGGAGCGCGGGCAAGAACTCGCGATCGCAGGGGCCGTAGACGATAGGCGGTCGGACGATGACGCAGGGCAGCCGGTCCGCGAACTGCCGCAAAGCCATTTCCCCCGCCAGCTTGCTGCGGCCGTAGGTGGAAACCGGCGAGGGCTCCTCCTCCTCGCTCTTCGGCTTGCCGACGCTGGTTGGCCCTGCCGCCGCGAGCGAAGAGCAGTACACAAACCGCGGTGGTTTTTCGAGGCGCGCGGCGGCCTCGGCGAGGACGCGCGTGGACTCGGCGTTGCAGCGGTGGAACTCGGCCGCCGAGCGCGCCTTGGTGGCGCCGGCGAGGTGGAGAATGCAATCCACTTCCTCCAGCGCAGCCCAGATCCCTTCTCCGGTGAACAGGTCTCCCTCCACCAGCGTCGCGCCGGCCGCCTCCAGCGCCCCTCGGACGGACGTTTTTCGGAGCAGCGCCCGGACCCGGTGGCCGCGCGAGGTAGCCAGGCGCGCCAAGTTGCTGCCGATGAAACCGCTGCCGCCCGTCAGTAGAAAGTGCATGGTCCGCTTTTCGCGCCCGCTCCCGTGGATCAAGTTGCCCGCTGGTAGAGACGGTAGGTCTTGTACTTCCTGCCCCCCATCGATTCGATCGCTCGGTTCACCAGATCGTTGTCCTCGAGCGTCCAGGAAATCTCTCCGCCGGTGTATCCAAGTCGGCGCGCCGTCTTCAGCGTGTCGAGGTACAAAATGGCGTCCAGGCCGCGCTTGCGAAAGCCCTCCTTGATCCCCAGCGTGATCAGGCGGAGGCGCTTGATCCGACGGGAAGCCAGCAGAAGCCTGATCAGGCCAGTGGGAACACCGAAATGCGTCAGGCGCCCATTGGCCGCCTTGAGCGCGACGTTCGCATCCGGAACAGTCATCACGAAAGCGACCGGGTCCCCCTTTACCTCGGCGATCATCACCAGATCCGGAATGACCAGCGGCCTCATCTCCTTGGCCAGGTGGTCGAACTCTCTGTCCGTGACGGGGACGAACCCCCAGTTTTTCTCCCACGCCGAATTGTAGATTTCCTTGATCCGGCGGACCTCGCCCTCGAAGTCCTTCATGTTCAGCGGGCGAACGACGACGCCTTCTCGCTGGCGAATCTTCTCGGCGACGCGGGCGACCTTCTCCGGCGGGGGGACGGAGGACGAAAGCTCGAAAGCCCACAGGTCCTTGGCCTTTTCAAAACCGCACGCCTCGTAAAGCGCGGGGTAATAGCGCGGGTTGTACGCCATCATCAGCACGGGTGAAGCGTCGAAACCCTCGACCAGCACGGCGCACTCATAATTGGTGGAGAAATTCACCGGCCCGATCATCTGCGCGAAGCCTTGAGAGCGATTCCAGGCACCCGCGGCTTCGAAAAGCGCGCGAGCTGCAGGAAGATCGTTTTGGCATTCGAACATGCCGAAGAAGCCGAGCTTGGTTCCATGGAACTCGTTGTACCGAGGGTCTCTTACACCCGCGATTCGCCCGACGACTTCTCCGCCGCGCCGCGCAAGCAGAAGCTCAACCTGTCCAAACTCGAACCAGGGATTCTTCCTCGGATTGAGGAAGTCCCTGCGCTCCATGATCAGCGGCGGCACCCAGTTGCGGTCTCCGCGGTAGAGCGCGTACGGAAATTGGATGAACGCTTCGCGGTCGGCGGCAGATTGAACGGGCGTCACCACCACCTTGGCAGAAGCCGATCGCTCGACCGGCTCCAGGTTCTTTGCCGCAAGTGCCATCGAGAATCCTCTTCCAGCAGAAGTCGAGCGCCGGCCCCGGATCAGCCGCTAGCTCTTCAGGTGCTTGCCATTCTTGATGAACAAGTTGGCGCCCTTTTCCAAGATCAGGCCTGGGATCTCGGTGCGGTTTTTCCAGATCCTGCGCGGTGCCTGCGTCAGCCGCTTCAGATCCTCCGGCTGCAGGTTCGCGGCGCGCCAGGTCAATGTCTCCACGGCATCGAAAAGTCGGTTTGCCATGTCGCGCGACGAGAATTTCGAGAGTTGCTCGAGCGAGAATACGCGGTCCGGAAGCAATCCGTCCGAACCGTTCGCCCAGCGCTGCGAGGCTTGACTGGAGATCACGAAGCTCCCTGGCCGCGCAATCTTGACCGGGACGAAGGTGGAGGGACGCGTCTCGGGGATGATTCCCATCTTGCGTCCGACCTTCTCGAAACTGTCCAGCACGCGATCCAACTGCTCATCGGTGTGCGTGGCCATGAAGCTCGTTCGCAAAAGCGCGTGGCCAGGCTCGACCGCCGGCGGGATGACCGGGTTGGTGAAGATGCCAGCCTCGAACAGTGCCTTCCAGAAGCGGAAGCACTTGACCTGATCCCCGACCAGCACGGGCACGACGGGGGTGACCGAGACTCCGGTGTCGAACCCCATCGCGCGAAAGCCGTTGTGCATCTTCTCCGCAATATCCAATAGGCGGACGCGCCGCTGGGGTTCGCTCTCGATAATTTCGAGGGCCTTGAGCGCCGATGCGACCGAGGCCGGGGTCATCGATGCGGAGTAGACGACCGAGCGCGCCTTGTGCTTGATGAAGTTGACCACGTCGACTGGACCCGCGATCACTCCTCCCAGAGAGGCGAAGCTCTTGGAGAACGTCCCCATCTGGAGATCGACTTGGCTCTCGAGCCCAAAATACTCTGCGGTGCCGCGGCCGTAAGCGCCGAGAACGCCCATCGCGTGCGCGTCGTCGGTCATTACCCGCGCGTTGTATTTCTGCGCCAGCTCCACGATCTTGGGCAGATTGCAGAGGTCGCCCTCCATTGAGAAAACGCCATCGGTGACCACTATCTTGCCCGCCTCGGGATCGGCGGCGGCCAGCAATTGCTCCAGGTGCGCCATATCCTGATGGCGGAACCGCTTCTCCGTGCCGAACGAGAGCCGAATTCCATCCACCAGCGAGGCGTGGTTCTGCCGGTCCGAAAAAACGATGTCGTGGCGGCCGAGGATGGCGGACATGGTGGCGGTGTTGGTCTGAAATCCCGTCGACACGGCGAGCGCAGCCGGGCGGTTGAGAAACCTGGCGAGCTTCACTTCGAGCTCTTCGTGGAGGGCGAGGGTGCCGTTGAGCAAACGCGAGCCGGAGCAAGTCGTGCCGAAACGCCTGACGGCGTTGAGCGCCGCCTCTTTCACGCGCGGGTCGCCGGCGAGCCCAAGATAGTTATTGGAGCCGACCATGATCACCCGGCGGCCGCCGATCTCGACTTCAGTGCTGCCGTGCGATGCTTCGATCGGGCGGAAGTACGGATAGAGGCCGGTAGCTTTGGCGATCTTGTAATCTTTCCACGCGCTGCACTTGTCGAAGACGTCGCTCATCGGGCTGCCCCTCCTCGGGGCGTTCTCATCCGGACTCGCTCTGCGCCACGGCGTTACGGCTGATGCTGTGAGTCGTGCTGTGCGAGAACCCCGCCGCACGTGCGACAAGGATTCGTGTGATCGGCGGATCTTTTATGAAGCGACCTGATGCCTGTCAAGGGAATCGCACACGTGCTCCGGCCCACTATTGTTAGCAATCGCGCTAACTTACACGGCTAGAGTGAATGAGCAATAACATGCCATCTCGAGACAGTACTAGGCAGGGATTTGCTCAATCACCTTGTTGGGTCGCCGCGGGCTGAACGTGCAGCGGGTGCCCAACCGAGATGCCCAGAACGCTCGCGGCACTCCCGCCTCGAGCGGCAATTTCCAGCAGCGCCGAGCTGCCTACGAGCGCGATGAGCGATCCCGACGGCACCGATTCGTACACAGCCTCGCGAGCACCGCGGACACGGTGTGAGTCGAGCTGGACGACGAAGTACGGTGGGAGCATCTCTTCCGGAATGTTCGTGACCAGCGTTCCGAACCCGTCCACGTGGACGATCTCTCCCGCGATCCGATGGGCGTCGGCGACGGGGACGGGAAAGCGGACCGGCGCGCTGAGGTTTGAGATCGGCGCGCCCATCGCGCGAAGCTCGGCTCCACGCGCCAGGTGCCCGGCCACGGGCCCGAAGAGGTCGCGGCCGTGAAACGTCCGGGAGAGCCGCTCTCTCCAAAACTCTGGGTTCGACAGCTCGACCGCGAAGGTCATTCCGCCCAGGCGATCGGCGGCGGGAACGAGGATGCCGTTGTCAGGTCCAATCAACACGTCGCCGCGGGCCGTTCGCAACGCAATTGCCCGGCGCACAGAGCCGACGCCCGGATCCACGATCGCCAGATGGAAGGTCCCCGGTGGAAAGGCCAGGACCGCGCTCCAGAGTAAGAAGGCTCCGCGACGTACGTCCTGAGCGGGCACTTCATGCGTCAGATCGACGAGCGTCGCCGTCGGACATACCGAGAGGACCGCTCCCTTCATCTGGCCGACATAGGTGTCGGCGCAACCGAAATCCGAAAGCAGCGTGATTATCGGCACTGCGGGAAGCTACGACGATGCTGCGTGGCAGGCAAAGGCGATTGCGCGGACCGCCGGTGCAGTAAACCGGATCAGCCGCGGCGATCGGCGACGAACCGATTGATGATCTTCAAGTCGTGCTGGCTGAGCGAGGCGAATCGGATTGCCATACCCCAGCCGTCCGGATGGTCGCGATGACCAACGACTTCTCCCTCCACGCGGACCGTCCCGAAGCTGAGGAGATCCATGGACAGTTTCACTTGCTGGCCGACGGAGACCAGCGGGCCCAGGAACAACATGCCCCCAAGTGAAACGTCATTGCACGTGCCCACGAACGTGCCGTCGGAGCATTTCAACTCCACGGCGGCATCGCATCGAACGCGCGCCGTCCGCCTGCGTTCCGCCTGCTGTCGCTGAGAAAGATGCCGAACTCCATCGACGGCGTTGACGGCCACTGCGCCTGCATCCATGTTGCCTTCTCCGGGAACGAGCTGAGAGCTACTGACCGCAAACAACGCTAGACCTGAATTTCAAGAGAATCAAGACTACGCAGAAATTCCACACAGGGAACTCCAGCCGGCGACCGCGCGCGCCGTCCCGCCGATGCCCGCACACCGCCGCCGGATATGAGTCCGAGGCCTCGCTAGGAATGAACGATCGGGTACCTCAGGCGATCTGGCTGGCGACGAAGCGGTTGATCGCCTTCAGGTCCGCCTGCGACAGCAGGGGAAAACGAATTGCGAGTCGCGTGCCGTCGGCGTTGCTGCGATGCTCCAGCACCTCGCCCGCCAACCGAACCGGGCCGACGTTGGCGAGGTCCAGCGTGAGGTGGATACGCTCGCCAATGGACATCAGGGGTCCGGCGAAGAGCATCCCTCCAAGCGAAAGATCGGTGCAGACACCGGAGATCCGCTGATCAGCCTTTTCCAGCTGCGTCGGTACCCGACAGGGGATGCGAAGATTCCGTCGGCGGACAGGATGGCCGGTTCTATGAGAGCCGTTCACGCGAGTCTCGAGCTTCATCGCCTCATCTCCCGTGTGATTTGGTGACCGTGCCTGGTTGACTTGCTGTACCCTGGGACGGCAGTGATCGCCAAGAATTCACCCACCGATCGCTGGCTGCGCAACGTGCCGTCTAACCGGACCGCTTGGGGCGGGAAGGTGGAGGCTGCAATGGTCCGCCCACCGGCTCGTACCATCGGCGTGCCCTTCGTGTATCCGAAGGTGCTCGTTCTGGAGGCGGGAAATGAAAAGAGCCACCTTGCCACTGCTGCTAATTGTCGCACCGCTGAGCTTCGCTTGGGCGGCGCCCCCATCCAAGGAGGTCCACCAGACAGTGCCGTTGGACGCGAAAGGAACGCTGTCGATCGAAGCGTTCAAGGGGGAAGTGACCGTGGACGGCTGGGATCGAGCGGAGGTGAAGATCGATGCTCAGGTCGTCGCCGATCCGTCCTGCGGCGATGAAAAGTACCAACGGGAAAGAGTGGACGCTACCGAGGTGCGAATCGAGCGCGGCGCAGGCTCGGTGAAGATCGTCAGCGACTACGACAAGCTTTCCGATTGGCCTCCGAACGGTTTCTGTTCCAGTCGACCATTCGTGAACTACAAGATCTCCACTCCCGCGACGGCGAAGGTACGAATCGATGACCATAAGTCGTCGATCCAGGTATCGAACATTCATTCAGACCTGCGCCTGCAGAGTCACAAGGGAACCGTGCAGATCAAAGGCCTGGAGGGAACGCTTCACCTCGAGACGCACAAAGGCGAGGTGCACGCGGCATTCTCCAAAATCTTGGGCACCAGTCGCGTTCAGACGCACAAGGGCGACATCGAGCTCACCTTCCCCAAGGGTACCGGCTTCCAGCTTACGGCGGACCTCGGCAGGCGCGGGCAACTGGATTCGAACATCAACGGGACAGGGCGAATCGCGAGAACCCCTCAGTACCGCGCCGCTGTGAATGGAGGTGGACCGGAGCTGCTTCTGAGCACGCATCGGGGCAGCTTCAAGCTCCAGCAGTTGTGATCGAAAATCGGAGCCCCAAAGCCCGGCTCATCGTCGACCCGCGATCTTCAAACCCTCGTCGCGCAAGCAGCTGCACGGGTGGGCAATGGAGTGCACAGTTCCCTGGGTTTCGGCGCAGCGCCCAAATCGGTCGCAGCCGTGTCGTACTGAAATGCTAGAGAAATCATCGATACCTATCGTCAGACGCGGGTTGTGTTGCCGGAGGGGCCGGACTTTTGCAAGATTCCCGCCTGGGGATGAAGGCTGAGTGAAGGCATCGGTGCGAACATATGAGCGGGAAACTGAGCGGGAAACGTGGTCCGCCAAGGCCGGTCCATCGGCTCGCAGGGTGGCTGCGAGGGGAGGCCTGACCCTTCAGCTAAGTGAAGTAGTCATCAGTACGATGGCCTTTCTGGTCGCTGCGTACCTGGTGATCCCTGGGCGATGGGTACCGGGAGCGGGCGCAGCCGCTTCGGTGTTCGCAATCATCGGTGCCGCGCCACTCGTCCTGCGTTGGCTTGCGCAGACATATCCGCGACAGAGGATCTTCGACGTCGCCGCTTCCTTCTGGCTGATTCCTGCTGCGGGGCTGGGGCACATGTATCTGGGCCCGCTGATCGACGCCTTGAATCCGCGATTGATGGACCCCTATCTGGCGCTCGCCGACCTGCACCTGTTCGGACTACACCCGGCGGTGTTCCTCTCACAGCATATGACGCCCTGGAGCACCGAGATCCTGATGGTTTGCTACTACAGCTATTTCGTTCTGGCCGCGGTGCTCGGTGTGGCGCTGTTCGCGAGGGGCCGGCGAAGCGCGTTCGAAGAGTTGGTTCTGGCCCTCAGCTTGTTCTATTCGGTGTGCTACGCGCTCTACCTGGCGGTCCCAGCGGTGGGGCCCAGGTATTTTCTGGCAGAGGAATTCACGCAGCCGTTGACCGGCATCGTCCTCACCCCCTACCTCGATGCGCTGATGCGCACCACGCCCTTCAATCGCGACTGTTTTCCGTCGGGACACACTGGCGCGACGCTGATCGTGCTTACCTACGCCTTCCGCCACTACCGACGGCTCTTCTGGATCATGCTGCCAGTCGGAACCGGGCTCATCCTGGCGACGTTGGTCGGGCGCTTCCATTACGGTATCGACCTGATTTGCGCTGTCCCTCTCGTAACGGTGATCCTCGCGCTGGCATCGGCGATGGCGAAGGCCAGACCCCACGGCGTTCGAATCGAAAAGGATGCATTCGTCTTTCAGGAACCAGCTAGCATCTGAGCCTGCGGCGAAATCGGCATGGCCAAGCGCGTCGGCAGCTTTGGAGCCACCATCTTCTCGGAGTTCAGCGCGCTCGCGGCGCGCAGCGGCGCCGTCAACCTCGGCCAGGGCTTCCCCGACTTCGATGGTCCGTCCGAGGTAAAGGAAGCTGCAGCGCGCGCCATCCAGGACGGCGTGAACCAGTACGCGATCGGAACAGGCGCTGCGGCATTGCGCTCAGCAATTGCCGAGCACGGGAAACGGTTCTACGGAATGTCCGCCGACCCGGAGTCGATGATCACCGTCACCAGCGGAGCGACGGAAGCGCTGTTCTGCGCGGTGATGGGACTCGTCGATCCAGGCGAGGAGGTCATCCTCTTCGAGCCATTCTACGATTCCTACGAAGCCGACGTGATCATGGCCGAAGGCGTTCCCCGCTACGTGGTGCTGTATCCACCCGATCAGCGACACTCGACGTGGTGGTTCGACGCTGAGGAGTTAGCGTCGGCATTCACCGATCGGACCCGGCTGGTCATCGTCAATACGCCGCACAATCCCACGGGGAAGGTGTACACGCAGGACGAGCTGGAGCTGATCGGCGGGCTCTGCGCTCGTCACGGTGCGGTGGCCTTGTGCGACGAGGTCTACGAACACCTGGTGTTCCCACCCGCTCGCCACGTTCGGATGGCCAGCCTGCCGGGAATGTTCGAGCGGACGCTCACGGTGGGGAGCGGCGGGAAGACTTTCAGCTTCACCGGTTGGAAGATCGGATGGGCTATTGGACCCCAATCACTGCAGCACCAGCTCAGGCAAGCCCACCAATTCGTTACGTTCGCCACCGCGGCACCGCTCCAGGCGGCAATCGCCTGCGCGCTGCGCCTTCCTGATCACTACTTCCAGAATCTGATTGCCAGCTACGAGTCGAAGCGTGACCGACTGGTCGCAGCCCTCTCGGGAGCTGGCCTTCGCCCGCTCAGCCCCGAGGGAACCTATTTTGCGATGGCGGAGATTCCTTCCCTGGGCTTCGCCGACGATCTCGAGTTTTGTCGCTTCCTCACCACCCAAGTCGGAGTGGCGGCGATCCCGCCTTCTGCATTCTACTGCGAGGAGCACAAGCATCACGGCAGGAGGTTTGCGCGGTTCGCGTTCTGCAAAAGCGATCCGGTGCTCGATGCCGCGGCGGAGCGCCTGGCGCGTTGGGCGCACGGTCGGCAGCGGCCGACGCTCTGAGGCCGAGGCATGCAGCGGCTTCGCGGCAAGGTTCGTGCTTACCTTGCAGCGTCCAGATCGCGGTGCTACACCCGTTTCATGTCCCGCTCCCGTTCAAGGCAGAAGAACGTCTCGCGCTCAGTCTCCTCGCGAACTTCCAAGCCCGCGAAGGCGAGAGCCCAAAGGACGGCCGCGGACAAGGCGCGCGTCGGATCGACCTCAACGCGGATCTTCGATCCGCGAGCGGTCCGAAAGCTGGCGCAAGATGTGCAACGTTGGGCCGCTGAGGACCTCCAGCGTTCGGCGGACAAGGCACCGCTTCGGCGGAAGGAGTTTTTTACCGATGCTGGGATTCCAATTCCGCATCTCCTCACCGCAGCCGATCGGCGCGGGGAGACAATCGAGCAACTCGGCCTGCCGGGTCGGTTCCCTTTCACCAGGGGTGTGCAACCGAGCATGTACCGCGGCCGGCTGTGGACGATGCGGCAGTTTGCGGGCTTCGGGACCCCATCGGATACCAACGGCCGATTCAAGTACTTGATCGGCCACGGAATGACCGGTCTGTCCACCGCCTTCGATATGCCGGCGCTGATGGGTTACGACGCCGACCACCCGATGAGCCGCGGCGAGGTCGGCAAGGAAGGCGTGGCCGTTTCTTCGCTGAAGGACTTCGAAATTCTCTTCGACGGCATTCCGCTGGACAAGGTCACCACGTCGATGACGATCAACGCCTCGGCGATCGTGGCGCTGTGCATGTACATCGCCGTGGCGGAGAAGCAGGGCGTGTCGATGGACAAGCTGGGTGGAACCATCCAGAACGACATGCTCAAGGAATACATCGCCCAGAAGGAGTGGATCATTCCGCCGAGGCCCGCAGTGCGGATCGTGGTGGACATGATCGAATTCTGTGCCCAGCGGATGCCGCGCTGGCATCCGGTGTCGATCAGCGGCTATCACATCCGCGAGGCGGGCGCGACCGCGGTTCAGGAGCTGGCCTTCACGCTCGCCGACGGCATCGGTTACGTCGAGGAATGCGTCAAGCGCGGGTTGAACGTGGACGAGTTTGCGCCGCGCCTTTCGTTCTTCTGGGACGTGCACAACGATTTTTTCGAGGAGATCGGCAAGTTCCGCGCTGCGCGCAGGATTTGGGCGCGCACCATCCGAGATCGCTTTGGCGCCCGAGACGCGCGCTCCATGCAGCTGCGGACGCATGCCCAAACAGCCGGCGTATCCTTGACCGCGCAGCAACCGTACAACAACGTGGTCCGGACGTCGCTGCAGGCGCTGGCCGCTGTGCTGGGTGGGACGCAATCCCTCCACACCAACTCGTTGGACGAGACCTACGCGCTGCCCACCGAGGAAGCGGTGACGCTCGCGCTGAGGACGCAGCAGCTGATCGCGTTCGAGTCGGGCGTGGACCGCGTCGTCGATCCGCTCGCGGGCAGCTACTACGTGGAATACCTCACCGACGAGATCGAGAAGCGCGCGGTGGAATACCTGCGGCGCATCGACGAGATGGGCGGGATCATCCGGGCGGTGGAGGAACAGTATCCTCAAAAGGAGATCGGCGAGAGCGCGTACCGATTCCAACGGGAAATCGAGCTCGGCGATCGATTGATCGTCGGCGTAAACGCATTCACCACTGAAAAGGAAGCGCCGATCGATCTGCTGAAGATCGACGAGCGCGTCACCCGCGAGCAGGTGGATCGGCTGGAACAAGTGAAGGCCCAGCGCAACGGCGCCACGGTGCGGCGCGCACTCGAGCGCGTGGAGGGAGCGGCTCGCGGAAGCGAAAACTTGATGCCGCCAGTGCTGGAAGCCGTGAAGGCCTATGCCACGCTGGGGGAAATTTGCGACGTGTTTCGAAAGGTTTGGGGCCAGTATCGCGAGGGCGGTGTCTTCTAGGCGGGCGAGATGCGTTCCATCCTCCTCCCCATCCAGGTGAACGCCGCGGTCCTGGCAAAGGGTCCGGCTGCAGGCGAAGAGCGGCCGAGCACGCCAGAGGTTCGCCACGAGCCTTTGCCGCTGGGCAGCGGAAAGAGCGTCACCTTCGGACCGGACCCGAGGATGGCCCTGGTTCTGGCCGTGCTGGTCGGGTTGGCGGTGTTCGCTCTGATCTGGCGAGTGCGCAAGACGTTTGGAATCAAGGATTGACGGGAAGCGGCAGATGGCCGAGCGAAGACTTCGGATTCTCGTGGCCAAGCCCGGTCTGGATGGCCATGATCGCGGCGCCAAGATCATCGCTCGGGCGCTGCGCGACGCCGGGATGGAGGTTATCTACACCGGCCTGCACCAGACTCCTGAGATGATCGTCAATGCCGCGGTCCAGGAGGACGTGGATGCGATCGGGATGTCCATCATGTCCGGCGCCCACATGACGCTTTTCCCCGCGGTGATCGATTTGCTGCGCAAGCAGAAGGCGACCGACATCCACATCTTCGGCGGTGGAATCATCCCCGACGAGGACATTCCACGGCTCAAGGAGCTGGGGGTGAGCGAGATCTTCACCCCGGGCAGCTCGACGCAGGACATCGTCCGGTGGATTCGGCAAAATATCCGGCCGCACGCATGAGCTGGCTGCAGAACGTTCCCCGCCGCGTTGAAATCTACGAAGTCGGTCCTCGCGACGGTTTGCAGAACGAGCTGCGAACGCTTCCCACCAAGGACAAGCTTCGCTTGATCAAGGCGCTGGTTGGCGCGGGAGAAAACCGGATCGAGGTGACCTCCTTCGTCTCGCCGAAGTGGGTTCCCCAGCTGTCCGATGCCGACCAGCTGCTGCGGCAGTTGCCGCGCGCGGAAGGAGTGACGTTCTCGGCGCTGGTGCCGAACCTCAAGGGATTGTCGCGAGCGATGGAAGCCGGGCTGCAGGAGGCCGCAGTCTTCCTCTCCGCCACCGAGACGCACTCGAAAAAGAACATCAACAAGACGATCACCGAGGCACTGGAGACGGCGCGCGAGGTAGCTACCGCTGCCAAGGCGGCGCGGATGCGCGTGCGTGGCTACCTGTCCACCGTCTGGGGGTGTCCGTACGAGGGGAACGTCGAAATATCCAAGGTGGTGGACATCTGCCGCCGCCTCGCCGATTACGGCCTCTACCAACTAAGCCTGGGCGATACCATCGGCGTTGGAACGCCGGCGCAGACCGAGCAAATCCTGGAGGCCCTGCTGAAGTACTTCGACCCGAAACAACTCGCGCTGCACCTCCACGACACGCGCGGCACCGCGCTCGCGAACGCCCTGGTGGGCGTGACCATGGGGGTTGCCACGCTGGACGCAAGCATCGGCGGCTTGGGGGGCTGTCCGTACGCCCCGGGCGCCGCTGGGAACCTGGCGACCGAGGACCTGGTCTTCATGCTGCACGGGATGAGAATCGACACCGGCATTCAACTGGAGCGGCTGGTCGAGGCGGGCGAGCTCGCGCAGGAGCTGATCGGCCGCAAGCTGCCGGGCAAGTACCTTCAGGCCGCGATGGGCGAGCGCGAGAGGAAGTCCGCCCGCAGAGCGCAGACGTGAGCCTCACTTGCCGCCGAGCAGTGGCTCCAGGCGCTCGCTGATCCCAAGCCGCTCCGCTGCCGACTCCAACATTCGCCGCTCCTGACGATCGATGCGGCCGTCCACCAGAGCCATCTGGATCAACCCGCGCAAGAACACCTCCGCCTCCGGGCTGCCCTTGGGGACCAATCGATCGAAGAGCTGCGGACCGGCCGACAAAGCCATCTCCACTTTGGACCAGGGGATCGACCACCGGTCCGAGCAAAGTTTCAGCAGCTTGCGCTCGCGCTCGTCGACCACGGCGTCCGCGCTGGCCATTGCGGCCATCATGTACAACAAGCGCTCGCGCTCATGCACGTCGGTGATCACCTCGGCGCCCGGACGAGCACCTTGCGCGGCGGTCACCGCCTGAAAGCGCCGATCCTCGAGCGAGCTCCAGGCCTCGAAAGTGTTTGCAGCCGCCAGCACCCAATCCCGAGCGCCGCTGGCCAGCTCCTCGCCGCAGAAGTCGCAGGTCGGCGAGAGGGTGTCGGTCAGCGGAGCGCTGCATTGGGGGCAGCGGCTGGTGGACATCCCGTTGACCGTGTTGGTGGTGGCACCCGATCGACGGACCAAGGTGAAAATCCATCTCTGCGGCACCGTCGGCAGGGCAGGCGGTCTTTGTCCCTCGGGGCCGCTTCCCATCCGAGCGCTCCACCGGATCTCCACGTGCGCTTCGTCATATCCGTTGGTGCCCGGTCGAAGGAGGCGCGTGATCACGGCGCCCACCGCGCTTTCCAGGAATACCTTGCGGCGGCCGTGTCGGCGCAGTCCCGTGAGGTCGGCGTGGAGCTGCGCCAAATACTCCGAGGTCGAAAGCTTGGCCAGGCGCTTCGATTCAGCGGCGCTCTGCGCGTCGATCCACTTCCAGAAGATGAGCGACGATCGATCCTCCAGCATCTCCAGGTTCAAAGCCGGATCGCTCTTGCGTGCCTCCAGCAGCCCATCGACGGTCGGGTAGCCCCGGACGTGCTCGATGCCCTGGGTGATCTCCGCCAGCGTCCAATCGTAGTTCCCCGAGTTGAGAACGGCGCCGCAATACTCGCAATTGTTGCTCGCACCGCCGCGGTACGGTGCGCCGCAATTGGGGCATTTGCCCTGGAAAAGCTCGTCGCCGATTCTCGTCTTGGCGCCCGGTTTGCGAACGAAAGACCAGACTTCGGTGAACGCTTCCGGCTCGGCGCTGCGAGCCGCTTGCTCCGCCTCCGCGTCAGTGGCGCTGGCTGGCACGTCCACGTCCCTCATCTGCGCGCGGATTCGGGTGTGAAGGGTGTCGAACCATTCGCTCTGGTCCAGACCGATGATCTGCAGATCCAGCACCTGGATGTCGGTGAATGCATCGCGGATGCCCTGGTCGTGCAGAAGCTTGAGCTGCACCTTGAGGCGCTGGAAGGTGGCGTCGGAGACGAAGGGGCGGATCGGCGTGAGATCCCGCTTGAGCCACGCCTGCTGCATTTCCAGGAAGAGCTTCTTGGTGCGGTCCAGCATGGGCAGCAGCTCGAAGGATGGATCCTTCAACTTGAGCGCATTGATCCAGCCGCTGACGTCGGCGGCCGAGACTTGGGTCCTCAGCTCGGCCTCGCGCTGCTCCAACGCCCGTTGCGTGCTGGCCGAAGGATTGCGGCTGCGCTGGTACAAAAAGAAAAATGCCCCCAGCACCACCAGCAATGGGCACATCACCTGAGGGTGCTCGACGGTCAATGCCACCAGATAAAAGAGAACGCCGCCCAGGTCGCCGCCTCCGTCGCCGCGCGGGGAGACTGGCTGCGGGCGATTGCCGGTCTTGTAGTGCTCGCCGCCGCCAATCCGCGCCCAGGCAAGGACCGGGATCAACAGCGCCAAGCACAACGGCACCCATCGCGCCAGCCTGAACAGCCTCATCCGCATACCCGGGAGTCTAATCGCAAACCGCCTTGCTTACGCACGCCGTTGGCGGCTAATGCCGGCGCCGATGCGCTTTGCGCTCGCGTGTAGGGAGCAGGAGGTTGCCATGGCGGAGCTCGCTTTTGCGGAGCGAAGGCCTGCGCAGTTCAAGGGACGGTGAGCGCGAAACGGCGCGAGCAGCCGCAGCGCGGTGACTGAACCGGATCTACCTTGGGCGCTTCGATTCGTGGGCGACGGCAGATTACGCCCGAGCGCGGTTTTCCGTGATCTCGGTCCCTCGGTTGATCAAGTCCATCGCTCGGTCCTTGACCTCCCGCCTCAGCTCGGCCCCCGGCTTGGGAGCAAGGGCCAGACCCAGCGCACCGCCGGCGATCAAGCCAACCACGAAAAGCGATAGGCCGCCCAACGTATCGCGAACCGGCGAATAAGTCGTCAGCCCAGCGCGGTTGAGCCAGGCCTCCTTGTCGAAATCGATGTTCCTTACCGTACGGCCGACGAACTTCGACACATCCTGGATCAAATTTTTCAAGACGTATGCCTTGTACGCATTTCCGATCCAACTGCCGAGAGTGCCCATCCTTGTCCTCCTGGGAGTGTTGAGTGTTCAAACGCCCACGACCGCGTCCACCCACCCGAAGAAAGTAGGGCGGAGCGCGCGTCGACGCATCCCTCGAATCCGGGATGAGCAAGCGGCCGGGCGCTCGATCGCGAGGGGCGCGTCTGGTATGTGGCAGGGATGTCTTTTGACGAGCGCCTGAAGAAGAGAATTGCCGAGGTGGAGGCGGGCGGCGCGCCCAAGTACCACGCCAAGAACGCGGAGGTCGGCAAACTCTTCGCGCGGGAACGGATCCGCCTGTTGCTCGATCCGGATTCGTTCATCGAGGATGCCAAGCTGGCCAACAATCTTGAGGCGGATTTGCCATCCGATGGGGTCATCACCGGGCTGGGAAAGATCGAGCGCCGTCCGGTGGCCGTGATGGCCAACGACTCGACCGTCAAGGCGGGCAGCTGGGGACGGCGGACGGTGGAGAAGATCCTCCGGGTTCAGGAGCAGGCCAAGAATCTTCGCTGCCCACTTTTCTACCTGGTGGACTCGGCCGGGGCGCGGATCACCGACCAGGTGGAGATGTTCCCGGGGCGCAGAGGCGCGGGCCGAATCTTCTACAACGAGGTCCACCTGTCGGGGATGGCACCGCAAATCTGTCTGCTGTTCGGGCCCTCCGCCGCCGGCGGTGCGTACATCCCTGCCTTCTGCGATCTGGTGATCATGGTCGAGGGGAACGCCTCCATGTACCTGGGCAGCCCGCGAATGGCGGAGATGGTGATCGGCGAGAAGGTCACGCTCGAGGAGATGGGAGGAGCCCGCATGCACTGCGCCGTCTCCGGCTGCGGCGATCTCCTGGTGAAGACGGAGCCGGAGGCGATCGAGGCGGCGAAAGCATACTTCCGCCTCCTGCCGGAGAACTTCTCGAAGATGCCGCCGGGCGCGGAACCGCGGCCGCCCAAGCGCGCGCCCAAAGGGATCGAAGAAATTATTCCCGCGGATCAGAACAAGCCGTTCGACATGTACCAGCTGATCGAGTCGATCATCGACGAGGGCAGCTGGTTCGAGATCAAGAAGCTTTATGCCCAGGAGGTCATCACTGGGCTGGCGCGGATGGACGGCCGGACCATCGGCATCGTCGCCAACCAACCGAAGTACAAGGGCGGGGTGCTGTTCGTGGACTCCGCCGACAAGGCGACCCGGTTCATCTGGCTGTGCGACGCATTCAACATCCCGCTGCTCTATCTGGCAGACGTACCCGGATTCATGATCGGCACCCGCGTCGAGCGGGAAGGCATCATTCGCGCCGGCGCGAAGATGATCTCGGCAGTTTCCGAAGCCACGGTGCCGCGGATTTGCGTGATCGTTCGCAAGGCGTATGGCGCAGGGCTGTACGCGATGTCCGGTCCGGGCTTTGGCCCCGACGCGACGCTGGCCTTGCCACAAGCGATGATTGCGGTGATGGGCCCGGAGGCGGCCGTGAACGCGGTCTTCTTCAACAAGATCCAAGAAAGGCCGGAGGCGGAGCGGGCGGCGTACGTCCAGGCGCTGCGCGACGAGTACCGCGCCGACGTGGACATCTACAAGCTCGCCTCGGAGCTGGTGATCGACGAGATCGTCCCCGGGGATTCGCTTCGAACCGAGCTGGTGCGGCGCTTCGAGCTGTACTCGGGGCGCTTTGTTCCACCGGCCAGCAAAAAGCGCGGGGTCTACCCGGTCTGAAAAGTCGGACAGAACGAATTGCGTCCAGATGAGCAAAATGAATTGATACGGCCCAATGGATTTCGCTCTTCCTGAAGATCACCGCGCGCTGCAATCTTCGCTTCGCACGTTCTGTGAGCAGAAGGTCAAGCCCTTCGCCCGAGAGTGGGACCGCACCGAGACGCTGCCCCGCGAGGTGGTCCGCGAGCTGGGGCAGCTCGGCGCCATGGGCGTCCTGGTAGGGGATGAATACGGCGGCGCGGGAATGGACGCGTTGGCCATGGCAGTGGTGGTGGAGGAGCTCGCGCGCCACGACGGGTCGCTCGCCCTGACCGTGGCTTCGCACAACGGGCTCGGCAGCAGCCACATTCGCCTCTTCGGAAGCGAAGCACAGAAGAAGAAATACCTTCCCAAGCTCGCCATGGGGGAGTGGCTTGCGGCCTGGGCGCTCACCGAGCCGGGTTCGGGATCCGATGCCGCGGGGATGAAATCGACGGCTGTGCGGCGCGGCGATAATTGGATCTTGAACGGCGCGAAGACCTTCATCACTCAAGGGACGCTGGCGGACGTCTTCGTGGTGCTGGCGCTCTCCTCGCCAGACAAGCGGCAGAAAGGCATCACCGGGTTCATCCTGGAGAAGGGGATGAAGGGATTTTCTCAGCGGCCGATGCACGGCAAGCTGGGAATGCGCTCCTCCGACACGGCGGAGCTGATCTTTGAGAACGTGGAAGTGCCCGACGCGCAGCGGCTCGGCGAGATCGACCGGGGGTTCCTCGACACTCTGAAGATCCTGGATCGCGGCCGCATTACCATTGGCGCGTTGGCGGTGGGCCTCGGCCGCGGCGCCTTGGAGGAATCCATCCGTTACGCGCAAGAGCGCACCGCATTCGGGAAGCCGATCGGAAGCTTTCAGGCGATTCGCTGGATGGTGGCCGACATGAAGGTGGAGATCGATGCAGCGAGGCTGTTGGTACACCGCGCGGCGCGGCTCGCGGATTCCGGCCGATCATTTGGCAGCCAGGCATCGATGGCGAAGCTGTTCGCCTCGGAGGCAGGGATGAGGGCCTGCAACAAAGCGGTGCAAATCCACGGCGGGTACGGATACACGCGCGAGTTTCCGGTGGAGCGCTATCTGCGAGATGCCAAGCTGTGCGAGATCGGCGAAGGCACCAGCGAGATCCAGCGCTCGATCATCGCGCGGGAAGTCTTCAAGGCCTGATGCGGACGCGGCGGCCCAGCCAACATCCAGCTGCAGTAGCGCTGCAACTGTGCAATGAACACCCTTCGGATTTGGAGGATGGCTAGCATGGCGCGCTCGAGCCTTGCCGAGCGGGTGTTGAAGGGGGACGTGCGCGCCGCTTCCCGCCTGATGCGAGACATCGACGACGGGGAAGGCGACGCGATCGCGGCCTTGCGAACCCTCTTTCCGAGCACCGGCCGGGCTTACGTCCTGGGCATCACCGGATCGCCTGGCTCCGGAAAATCGACGCTGGTGGATCGGCTGATCGCGGCGCTTCGAGCTCAGGGCCAGACAGTGGGCGTGATCGCAGTCGATCCCACGAGCCCATTCAGCGGCGGCGCCATCCTCGGCGACCGCATTCGAATGCAGGAGCATGCCACCGATCCGGGGGTTTTCATCCGGTCATTGGCGACGCGTGGAAACCTCGGCGGTCTCTCCCGTGCGACCGGCGATTGCATTCGGGTAATGGACGCGATGGGATTGGATTGGATCCTGGTGGAGACGGTCGGAGTGGGACAGGATGAAATCGACATCGCCCAGATGGCGCACACCACCGTGGTTGTCCTGGTTCCCGGAATGGGTGACGACGTCCAAGCGATCAAGGCGGGCATCCTCGAGGTTGCCGATATCTTCGCGGTGAACAAATCGGACCTGGACGGCGCCGACCGGGTGGTCCGCGAGTTGCGCTCGATGCTGGAGCTGCGCCACGCAATCCACGCTGCGCCGCGCCCCGAGACGGGGCCAAGGGGCGACGGAGCTTCCGCCGCGGGACGCGAGGAATGGGAGACGCCGATCGTCAAGGTGATCGCCGCCAAGAACCAGGGCGTGGAACAGCTGCTCAAGCTCGTCCAGTCGCATCGGGAGTTCCTCGATCGATCCGGCGAGCGCAAGGTTCGCGAGCGGGTCAGAGCGGAGATGCAATTCCTGACCCTGTTGCGCGATCGACTGATGCGCAGCGCGCTGGGAAGGCTGGAGCGGGAAAGGGGTCGGTTGGACCAGGTGACTTCCCGCATCGCCGAGCGCGAAGCAGACCCATATGAGCTGGCGGAAGAGCTGGCCCGAGAGCTTTCGGAGTGATGGCAGTGGACAAGCCGATGCTGGAAAGCCAGGTGCGGGCGCTGGAACGAAGGCTGCTGATCTCTTTTCCAGATCGCAGCCTCGGCCTGGCGGCCCTGACGCACAAGAGCTACACCAACGAGCACCGGGAGGACAGCGCCACCGACAACGAGCGGCTGGAATTCCTCGGGGACGCGGTGATCGACCTGGCGATTAGCCACCGCCTGATGGAGCGTTTTCCCACCGCTTCCGAGGGCGAGCTCTCCAAGCTCCGCGCGCTAATCGTGAACGAGGAGGGCCTGGCCAAGGTCGCGCGCGCGCTCGCGCTGGGCGATCTGCTCTTGCTCGGCCGCGGAGAGGAGCTCACCGGTGGGAGGACCAAGAACTCGGTCCTGGCCGATGCTCTGGAGGCGGTGATCGGAGCCGTGTATTTGTCCAACGGCTGGGACAAGGTGATGGAGCTGGTGGACCGCCACTTCGCGGAGGCGCTGGCCGGCGTGGCGGAGGGGCGCAGTGGTCAGGACTACAAGACGCGACTGCAGGAGGACGTACAGAATCGCCTGCGCGTCTCTCCGAAGTACCGCGTTACCTCGGAGAGCGGACCGGACCATGAAAAGGTCTTCGAGGTGGAGGTTTCGATCAACCCCGAGCTCACCGCGCGCGCCACGGGCCGCAGCAAGAAGGAAGCGGAGCAAGCGGCCGCTCGCGAGCTGTCTACGTTGCTCGCGGTGCTGGACTCAAAGCGCTGAAAGCCCTTGGAGCCCCGCGCGAGCGGCGGCTAAGGTCCGACTGCAATCGCCGCCAAGGCGGCACAACCGAGGAACCCAGAACGATGAACGTCGCCAAGCTTTGCTCGCTGCTGCTGGTTCAATCCGCGCTCGCATTCGCGGGGCAAGCCAATCCGCCGGCTTCGGGCCCGCGCGCCAGCCCTTCCGCAACGGAGAAGGATGCGGGCGGCGGGAAGTGGACCAAGATGGCGTTGGGCGGGAAGGACCTCTATGCCACTTTCAAGACGAGCGAGGGAGACATTGCGGTCCATCTCTTCGCCAAGGATGCGCCGAAGACCGTCGCCAATTTCGTTGGCCTGGCAACCGGTGAGAAGGAGTGGACGGATCCCAAGACCCGCCAGAAGGTCCATCGAGCGCTCTACGACGGCACGATCTTCCACCGGGTGATTCCCAATTTCATGATCCAGGGCGGGGATCCCCTGGGTAGCGGAATGGGCGATCCGGGGTATCGCTTCGAGGACGAGTTCACCAGCGGTCGGAAATTCGACAAGGTTGGCCTGTTGGCGATGGCCAACGCCGGCCCAAACACCAATGGCTCGCAATTCTTCATCACCACCTCCACGCCGAGTCACCTGAACAACAAGCACACCATCTTCGGCGAGGTGATCTCCGGCTACGACGTGGTGACCAAGATCTCCTCGGTGCCGCGCGATCCGAGGGACAAACCGAACAAGAACGTGGTGCTCAAGCAGGTGGTGATCAGCGACAAGGCCCCGAAAGGTGCCAAGCCGGCCAGCACCAGCGGGTAGTTTGATCCAACCGGCAGGCGGAGGACGAAATGGGAATGATGGAACAAGCGCGTGCGGGACAGGGATTGACCGCCACGTTCGATACCAGCGAGGGTCAAATCGTAGTGCGCCTGTTTGCCAAGGACGCTCCGAAGACCGTGGAGAACTTCGTCGGGCTGGCCACCGGAGAGAAGCCTTGGACTGATCCCGCGAGCGGTCAGAAGAAAGCTGGAACGCCTCTCTACAACGGAACGGTCTTCCACCGCTGTATTCAAGATTTCATGATTCAGGGCGGGGATCCCCTCGGTCGCGGCACCGGTGGACCCGGGTACAAGTTCGAGGACGAGTTCAAGAGCGGACGCAAGTTCGACAAAGCCGGTATTCTGGCGATGGCCAACTCCGGCCCGAACACCAATGGGTCGCAATTCTTCATCACCGTCGCTCCGACCCCTTGGCTCAACGGCAAGCACACGATCTTCGGCGAGGTGATCAAGGGACAGGAGATCGCCAAGCGGATCGCCAACGAGCTGCCCAAGGGTCCTCAAGATCGCCCGACGAAGGACGTGCGGATCAACCAGCTGACCATCTCGCCCGAGGCCTAGTAGGCGGCGCCTACCAGGCGGGTCGAGGGCGTACCGCGATGGGATCGGACCCGCGGCGAAGTGGTTTTGCAGCCATCATCGGTGCTGCCAACGTAGGCAAGAGCACGCTGCTCAATCGGCTCGCTGGGGCCAAGCTGGCGATCGTCTCGCCCAAGGAGCAGACCACGCGCAGCCGGATTCTAGGCGTCGTCACCCGGCCGCGCGGGCAAGTGGCCTTCGTCGATACGCCTGGAATGCACCGATCAAAGGGCGGGCTCAATCGTTACTTGGTTCGGCTGGCCTTGCACGCTCTGGAGGACGCAGACCTGGTCCTGTTCTTGATCGAACCTCCGATGCGAGGCTCGACCGTGATCGATCCTGTCAATCGATTCATTCTGGACCGGCTGGCCGCCTCGGGGAAGAAGGCGCTGCTGGTGATCAACAAGATCGATCGCGTGAAGAAGGCGATGCTCCTCCCGCTGATCGACGTCTACCGCCGCGTGTTCGAGTTTTCGGAGATCGTGCCGATTTCCGCGAAGACCGGCGAAGGGGTCGACGAGCTGGTGGACCTGGCGATCGCGAATCTGCCGCAATCGGAACCGCTGTTCGCCGAGGAGACGCTCACCGACCAGCAGGAACGTACCCTGGCCGCCGAATACATCCGCGAGCAGGTGTTTCGCCACTGCCAGCAGGAAATCCCGTACGCCTGCGCGGTGACCATCGAGTCCTTCGACGAGTCCGAGCGCGCGGAGGCTGCCGCCGGCGCCGCCAAGCGAGCGGGTTTGGTGCGGATCTACGCCACCATCCATCTGGAGCGCGACAGCCAGAAGGCCATGGTGATTGGCCGGCACGGCCAGATGCTCAAGGCGATCGGGAGCGACGCCCGCAGCTCGATCGAGCAACTGCTGAAGGCGCGGGTATATTTGTCCCTCTCGGTACGCGTCGAGCCAAAGTGGAGCGATCGCCCCGAGGCGCTCAAGAAGCTGGGATACGAATGAAGCCGCTGGTAGCCATCGTGGGGCGGCCCAACGTCGGCAAGTCCACGCTGTTCAATCGCCTGATCGGCCGGCGAGTGGCGCTGGTGGGAGATGTCCCCGGCGTGACTCGGGACCGCAACTACGCTGATGCCGAGTGGAACGGTCGAGCTTTCATCCTGATCGACACCGGCGGCTTCGTGCCGGAGCGCTCCGATTCGCTGCTCACCCAGGTTCAGGAGCAGGCGCAGGTCGCGGTCGAGGAGAGCGATCTGATCCTGCAGGTGGTGGATGGCAGCGCCGGCGCGAACGCCGCCGATCAAGAGCTGGCGAGCTACCTGCGAAAGAGCGGCAAGCCCATCCTCTTGGCGGTCAACAAAGTAGACAACCTCGCCCGCGCGGAGTCGGGCGAGCTCGGCGATTTCTATCGCCTCGGATTGGGCGAGCTGTTCCCGGTTTCCGCCGAGCACGCGCTGGGGCTGGATCCCCTCCTGGACCGGATGGTTGCGCTCCTTCCGACTTCAGAACAACCGACGGACGAAGCTGAGGAAGCGGTCAGCCGCATCGCCATCGTCGGTCGGCCGAACGTGGGCAAGAGCACGCTGGTCAACGCGCTCCTGAGAGAGGAGCGCCTGATCGCCAGCGAGCTGCCGGGGACGACCCGCGACCCGATCGACTCCACCCTGGTCTACAAAGGTCGATCGTTCGTTCTCACCGACACCGCCGGGATCCGCCGCAAGAGCACCATCGCCCAACGCGTGGAGCAGTTCGCCTCGATGGCCGCGCTGAGGTCGATCGAGCGAAGCGACGTCGCTGCGCTGGTGATGGACGCCACCGAGCTGGCGGTGGATCAGGATGCGAAGATCGCCAGCATCGCCGAGGACAAGGGCCGCGCGCTGTTGATCGTGGTGAACAAGTGCGACCTGCTTCCGCGAGGCCTGGATGAGAAAGCCCTTCGGGCGGAGCTCAAGTACGTGCTGAAGTTTGTCTCCTACGCGCCGGTGGTTTTCACCTCCGCCACCCGGCGGATCAAGGTGGAGAAGGTGCTCGAGCTGGGCGCGAAGCTCCATGACCAGCTGCACGTCCGCGTGCCGACGCCAAGGCTCAACCGATTGCTCGAAGAGATCACCGACTCTCACCCGATGCCCCTGGCCCACGGTAAACTGGTTCGCCCCTACTACATGGCTCAGGTTGGAACGGCGCCGCCGACCTTCGCACTGATCTGCAATCGGCCGGAGATGGTTCCCGCGCAGTACAAGCGTTATTTGGTGAACCGGCTGCGGGCGGCCTTTGGCCTCAAGGTCCCGGTGCGGCTGCTTCTGCGAGAGCGGCCGGGCAGGAGCAAGCGCGCCGCTCCGAGGAGCGTTGCCGGTCGGAGTCATTGACACCCTGGATTGCGGCTCCGTACATTGCGCCGCCGATCAGGAGCGAGAAGAAAGGGATGCCAGAGAAATTCACGCGCAAAGAGCTTCGGGGACCGGATGCTTTTCAGAAGGCCGGCTTCGAGGTTCGAGAGTGGCTGCAGGAACGCCGGACGCTGGTCGCGCTGGTGGTGGTGCTGATCTTTCTGGGCGGGGCCGGCGCTGCGGTGGCCAGCTATGTCTCCAGCCGCGGCGAAGCCCAAGCTTCGCAGCAACTGGCCGCCGCTTTGAAGACGGTCGAGCGGCCGGTGGCGGCGAAGGAGCCGAAAGATCCCAAGCCGGAGCTGACCGAGTCGCAGCAACCCTTCGACTCGCAGCAGGCGAAAGACGAGGCCATGGTCAAGGAGTTGTCCGAGCTGACGCAAAAGCACCCGCGCTCGCGCGCTGCGGTAACGGCCATGCTTCCGCTGGGCGAAGCTCAGCTTCGGCTCGGCAGGACGGATCAGGCGCTGAAATCATTCCAGGCGTATCTGAAGGGAACGCCTGCGGACGAGCCGCTCCGGGCCGAGGCCCTGGAGGGGCAGGGCTACGCCTACGAGGTGCAGGGCCAGCTGGACCAGGCCCTGGCCAGCTTCGACCAACTCGCGCGCGACAATCAGACGGACTTCCTGAGCGGCATGGGGCTGTACCACCGGGCGCGAATCCTCATGCTCCAGAACAAGAAGGAGGATGCTGCGCAGGTGCTCTCGCAAATTCCGGTGGCCTACCCCAACAGCGCCGGCGCCAGGATGGCTTCGGAGCGCATGGCGGAGCTGACCGCCCAGGGAATCAAGGTGCCCACGCCTTCCGCCAGCAGCACGGCGGATGCGGGCGGCCAATGATGAAACGTTGGCTGCGGACGATCGCAGGCATCTGCGGCACGGCGCTGCTGGTTCTTCCGGGCGCCTGCGGCCATCGCATACCGCTCCATGCCGATCCAACGTCGAACGAGAAGAGCACGCTGCCGCCGCTGTCCCTGTACACCATCGAATGGTGGGTTCCCTTGGTGCTGCCCACGGCGTGGGAGTACCTGCCTCGCGAGTTCGCCGGACCGGCGTCCGATCCGAGCGGCGGCAACATCATCGTACTGACGCGCGACAAGTACGTGCGCGCCGTGAGCGAAGAGGGGAAGGTCCAGTGGATCTTCCAGACGGGTGGCCGCTTCAACGCCAGCGCGGCGGTGAGCGAGGGGATCGCCTACGTTCCGGGCGGCGACGGAGTGCTCTACGCGCTCAGGGCCAACTCGGGGGAGCTGGTATGGAAGTACGCCGCCGGCGACGAGTTGATGACCACGCCGAGCATCGCTTCCGGCAAGGTGCTGGTAGCCACGCAGGGCGATGCCCTGATCGCCGTGGACCAGAAGACCGGAAACCAACTCTGGCGCTATCGCCGCGACAGCAGCAGCAGCTTCAGCGTCCGCGGGGCCGCCGCGCCGAAAGTTCGCGATGGCGTGGTGTACATCGGGTTCTCGGACGGCGCGCTGGTCGCCTTGAGGCTGGACGACGGCGTCGTCAAATGGGAGAAAGCGCTCTCCAGTCCCGCCAAGCAATTCACCGATGTGGACACCACGCCCGTGTTCGATCAGACGGGCAGGTTGTTCGCGGCCTCTTACAAGGATGGCATCTACGCGCTTGAGCCGGGCAGCGGGGTCATCGAGTGGCACACGACCCGGCCGGGGATCACCAATCTCGTCCTGCGCGGCGAGGTGTTGTTTGCCGGCGGGGATCAGCAGGTAGGGGCTCTCTTCGGCGACAACGGACAATCGGTTTGGTCGCTGGACCTCGCGCAGCGCGCCGCCCAGACGCCAGTGCTCGCGCGAGGATTGCTGATCGTACCCACCACGGGTCCGCTGCTCTTCGTGGATCCGGTCACAGGGCGTCCGCGCAGTTTCTGGAATCCGGGCAAGGGCGTCTCGGCGACGCCGTTGTGGAGTCACTCGCGGCTCTACGTCTTGTCGAACCTCGGCTACCTGTACTCAATGCGCTTGCATGGGCGGGGCGGTTGAGTGGGCGAAGCACGTCGGGCTGCCCGCGTGGTGGCGGCTCTCATTGCGCACCCGCAGGATCCCCATCGATACCTGGTCCAGAGGCGACTTCCCGGCGGAAGCCGGGCGCTGCTTTGGGAATTCCCAGGAGGGAAAGTGGAGCAGGGTGAGTCCGACTCGCAGGCGCTCGTGCGCGAGTGCCGGGAAGAGCTCGATGTGGAGTTGTCCGTCGGACGCCGGCTGTGGCACGGCGCGCACGCATACGAGGACCTGCGGGTAGAGTTGGTGCTCTATCAGAGCCGCATTGCGGCCGGTGCTCCCCGGCCACTGAGAGCCACGGAGCTCAGGTACCTGACTGCCGATGAAATGCTGCGGCTGCCGTTCTGCGAGGCGGACCTGCCGCTGCTTAAGGCACTGGCCGCGGGCCAGATCGGCGCGGACTGACGATGATTCGCCGGACTTTTCAGCTCATCCCTGGCGTCGGCCCGTGGCGAGAACGAGACCTCTGGGCGCGGGGAATCACCAGCTGGGATGAGTTCCGGCCGTCGGGCGCGCGCCCGGTGCTCTCTCGTCGAATGGACGACTTCGCCCGCGCCCGCATCGAGGAGGCTCGCGCGGCGCTCGCGGCGCGCAAGCTTGCCAAGTTGGGGGCGCTGATTCCGGCTCAGCAAGCTGCTCTTGGACCTGGGTCCATCCGCGCTTTGACCGTCAATGGCGCCGGCGTTTCTTCGCGATTGCCTTTCGCGCCGGTGCCTTTTCCCTTTCCCCCGATACCTGGAATTCGAGCCTCCGCTCGGATTGAGCATTCCCGTGGTCGTCGGTGAAGGACGAGCCGGTCTGCGCGTCCAGCACCAGCGTGTAGCGATGGCCCGGCTTGAGCGGCTCCCGAAAGGTGATCTGGTAGTCAGTCCCTTGATCAGAGCTCTGATCGTCGGAGATCATCACGCGATCAGCTTCGTCGAAAACTCGGATGCGGTGGTTGCGGAGGGCCACGTTGGTCGACAGCTCGAGCTGGCGGGTGGAATCGATCAGCGGTCGCGCGTGGGGCTGCAATTCGATAGGGGCGAAGCCGCCGTCCGGCAGCACCGACTTGAGCGTCAGGGCCAGCTCCGGGTTGAGCGACCCGGCATCGAGGGCGCCCATTAGCGCGCCGGCGTCGCCGGCGACAGGACTGCCCGGCCGTGAGCAAGCCGACCACGAGAGGACGACGAGCGGACCGGCGACGAGCGAAAGTCTCCTCATGTGAATCAAGTTGCGCGCGCAAGCCAGTATAGTGGGCCTGCTTTCATCCAGCCATGCGGAGGGGATCATGATTCGCAACATCGCGGCCGTAGTTTTGGGTGGCGTGATCGCCCTGGGATGCCAGCACGGCAGCGCCGGAAGCGAATCGGCAGTGAGCGCCGAAAAGAGCGCCGGGTTTCAGCCGACCGGCTCGATCGTCTTTGCGCGCGGAAGCGCGTCCTTCGACGCGAGCCGCGTGGCCGGCCCGCGAATCAACGTCACCAAGCGCTCCGACGGGACCTGGGCGGGAACACTTGACGACCAGATCGTCGACGTGACCGTCAATGGCAATCGAGTCGTCGGCTCGTTCATGACCATGTCCGTGGAGCAGTCCTCGAATGGAGTCTTGATCACCGGCCAGTGGCTCGGCCGCATCCTGCGTTTTCAGGTGACGCCGGAGCAGGTCCTGGTTCGGACTCCCAACCGTTCGCTCACGCTCTACAGAAAAGGTGAGGGCGAGTATGGGCCAGGAGGCGAGCTGAAGCTGGCCGGCGAGGCAGCGCTGATGAATCCGCCCATGCCGCAGTTCGCCCTGGCGATGGCGGCCACATTTTGACGCCGCGGCATCTGACAGTAAGCTGGTTGCTCAAGGTCCGCGCTCAAGCGAGATGGCCTGCGCGGGCTGCGCCGTCGAGCACGCGAAGTTGACATAATACTTGTTATCGGACCCAAGGTCTGAAGGAGGGACCGGTGGGTGTTCCAAAGTTCGGTCTTGCCATGCTTTGGGATGTGAAGGCATTGCCTGCCAATGCGAAGCGGCTCGTCGAGGGGCTGGACAGTCATTTTCCCGCTTCCAGTGTCTCCGATCTTGCCCTGACCCTGTTCCCCGCGATGGCCTGCTTCCATTTCTCGGTGCAATTCTCGGCCTACGCGCGCACCACGCTCGCGCAGGTGGACACCGAGGTGCAGAAATCCGGCGGCCGCCTGATCGAGCTGCTTCGAATCCCGGAAGACAAGCGCGAGGCATTCCGGGCGCAGTTTCTGATGCCTCCCCGCGGCGAGCCATTGTCCTGCGGCAGCTTCGGCGAGGTGGCGCGCCTTCTCCATGAGCACCTGACCAAGGTCGCCTCGGGTCAGACAGCGCCAAGCCGCGAAGCAAAGCCCGCCGGTCCGACCGAACCCTACGGCGGATTCGCCAGCGCACGGCAAGCGCCGCGCTACCACGTGAATCTGGAGGTCGAGTTCACCACGGAGGACGACTTTGCGCGGGAACACACGCTCAACATCTCCAAAGGCGGAATCTTCGTCAAAACCAAGCAGCGGCCGCCGCTCAATTCCGAGCTGGGCCTGAAGCTGCGACTGCCCAACGGTCAGGTCATTCAGACCAACGCTCGAGTGGTGCACGTAGTCGATAACCCGCTCAGCGGCGGCGTCGGCCTCGCGTTCACCCGCGACGATCCGGTCTTCAACAGAAACCTCGAGAGCTATCTGGCGACTCTGGAGAAGAAGTAGGCCCGCCCATTTTTAGCGGAAGAGCGTTCTGCGAAGCAGCGCGATGGGCAGCGCCCCCTGAGCGACGAAAGCGTCGTGGAACGATCGCAGATTGCCACCTCTCTTGGCCTTGAACTCTTCCCGCAGCTCTTGGATCTGCAGCTTGCCGAGCGTGTAGTAGAGATAGGTCGGATTGTACGTCCCGCGCCGCGCCTCCTCGAACGCGTTGGCGGGTTCCTGGAACCCTTTCTCTACGAAGATCTGCTTGCCTTCCTCGACCGTCATGCCTTCGGTGTGCAGCTTGATCCCGACGACGTAGCGGCAATCGCGCAGCAGCGCCTCCTGCAGCTGCGCCAGACGGATTCGCGGGTCCCCGCCGCCGAATCCCTGATCCACCATCATCTGCTCGGCGTAGTGCGCCCACCCCTCCGCATTGCTCCCGCGGTGCAGCAGCTTGCGCGCTTTGGTGGGGAAGATCGGCGCGTAGAGAAATTGCAGGTAGTGCCCGGGATACGCCTCGTGCACGTTGATCATCGCCACCACGAACGGATTGTAGAGGCGCAGATGCTGCTCCTGGTGCTGCGCGTCCCAGTCCTTCTCCACGGGCGTGACGTAGTAGAAGGCCTCGGTAGCTTTCGTTTCGTAGGGACCGGGCGTGTTCATCGAGGCAAAGCTTCCGATCCGCGCGTACGGCGGCGTCTCCTCCACGCGGGGGCGGACGTCCGAGGGAATGGTGACAATCTGCTTTTCGACCACGAACCGCCGCGCGTCTTCCAACGATCGAGCCACCGAGGGGATCAACTCTTCGGCGGTGGGATGCTGGTTGGAAAGCGACTTCATCACCGCGCCCGCGGGCTGCGATGGGTTGACCTTCCGCGCTGTCTCGAGGAAGGCGGCATAGTCCTTGGCCAGCTGTCCCTCTCCTTTCGCCAACAGTTCCTGCAATGGCAGATCGACCATCTCCTCGTATTTCAGCTTGGCCCTGAAGTTCGCAGCGCCGATCGCGTAGCTGCCGTTGGAACGGGGAAGGAGATCGGATTGCAGCCACGCCGCAAACTGCTCGGTCGCGGCAATGGCATCCCGGTTGGCGGCGTCGAAGTCGTTGGCCAGCGCTGCGCTGCCGCTTGCCGCATCGCGCGCCCACCCGGCGACCGACGCCTTCAAAAAGTGCACGCTGTTCCTGCTCGATCGCAGCGCCAGGTCGGTGAACTCCTTGGGAGGATTCTTGAGGTTCGAGCGCGCCGCCGCGTAGATCGCCGGAATCGCCTTGAGGCGAGAGATCACCGACCGGAGCCGATCGGCGGCTGGGGCAAAGTTTCGCTTCATCAGCGAGTCCAGTGCGGCCCCGGGCGCCTGCGCGTACGGCATCGGATTGATTTCCCGCCGGCGCAGCGTTTCGAGATCCAGCAGCTTTCCCCGGATATCTCCCTGCAGCAGCTCGGCGTCGATCGAGTCGTCGAAGGACAACTTGGAGAGGTCGAACGCGGCCAATCGAGCTTGGAGCTGCTTCAGCTCGGCAATTCGAGCGTCGGTGCGTTCCTTGGAGAAATCCTCCAGTTGCGGATCGTACTGGTGAAAGCCAGCGAGGGTGGCGAGCGTTGGACGGAATGCGAACTCGGCCTCGAAATATTCGTCGACGAATCGGGCGAAGGATTCCGCGTTGGGGGGCAATATTTGACCATGGCTGCAACCGATTCCCGCCGCGGCGCAGATCGCCAGCGAAACCGAGATTTTCATGAGCCGCACACTTAGCATGCGATTCAGCGCACCGGCCCGGAATCCGCGCTGACTTCCGAGAGCCATTGGTCGAGAGTCCGGCGGTCGATTGGCCCGATCACCTTGTGGAGCTGCTTGCCGGCCGCACTGTAGAGAAAGCTGGCGGGCAGCGCGCCGGTCCACTGGGCATCCACTTTGCGAATCAGCTCATCGATGTCGCCGCTGGCCACCAGCAACGCGTCAAACGGCCCACCGAAACGGTCGACCGTCTTGCGCACCGGCGCCAAGTCCGAGGGATCATCGGCCGAGACGCTGAGGAAGCGAACACCGCGCGAGCGCCAGGTGCGGGCGGCGCGAACCAGCTCGGGAAACTCGTCCATGCACGGCTCGCACCAGCTCGCCCAAAAATTGACGAACACCGGATGCCCGCGCTGCGCGCCGAGCTCCGTCTGAAGCCCCGCGGCATCCACGCGGCGCGGCGTCGGCGCTGTCTCGAAGCCCGAGCTGTGGCGACAACCGCACAGCCCTGCCGCGATGGCCGCTACGGCCGCTTGATGGAGCAGCCGAATGCGCGCGTCTCCGCTTTGGGAACGGGTTTGCCGGCCAACACCGCATCCAGCGCTCCCCCGATCTCGTCCAGGTTTCCGTGGTAAGCGAGCACGCCATCCTTGGTGATCAGGTATGCCTCGGGAGTGTGCGAGGCGCCGAAGTACGTTGCCATCGTGCCGTCCCTGCCATCCATCAGCACTGGAATGGTGACCGCGCGATCGCTTCGGACCTTCTGCACTTCAGGCGCGGGCTCGTTGAAATTGGAGTCCACGCCGAGGAACGTCACGCCCTTCGCCCCATAGTCGTTGGCCAGTTTTTTGAGCACCGGCTCATACTTTTCGCTCACCGGGCATCGCGAGGACCAAAAATCTACCACCACCGCATTGGCGCTCTTCAGGACGTCCCCCAACTTGATGGTCTTGCCCGCCGAGTCGGTGCGCTCGAAGTCGGCCACCTTGACGCCGATCTTCGCCGCGGGCTCGCCGGCGATCGAGACTGTGCCCATCAGTATCAGTGGAGCAAACATCAAGTGAAAACCCAGGCGTTTGAGCGACATGTCTGTTCTCTTCTCGTTTCGCGTGAAACCATGAAGGTCACGGAAATGAAACAATCACCGTTGCAGCGCCGCTGATATAACGGCCGAGCGGAAAGCTGTCAGCAGCGGAATTGACGCACCGTCGCAAAGCCGATATCTGAACCTGACAAGACGCCGCCTCCCGGAGTCGCAAATGCACGTCCGGTTGCTCCCCCTGTCCGCGTTCCTCCTCGTTCTGTCTCCTTTTGCGTGGGCCGATGGACCGTTCCGGCTGACCATGCTGGACGTGGGTCAGGGCGACGGCCTGATCATCCAGGCTCCCGCCGGATGCGTCGCGCTGATCGACGGAGGTCCGCCGGGCGGGGGCCAGGTAGTGAAGGACTATCTGGGGGCGTTGGGAGTGTCACAGGTCGATTTCGCGATCAGCAGCCACTATCACGCGGACCACATCACCGGGATGGTCGACGCGGAGCGCGGCGCTGGAGCGGTCTACATCTCCACGGTGTACGACCGCGCGCAGTCATACAACAGCGCGATCTATCGGACCTACGAAGCGCAATTCGCCGGACGTCGAGTGATGCTCTCGCAGTGGGACAGCTTCTCGCTCTGCGGCCAGGTGGATTTCGTGGTGCTCGCGATCCGCGCCAATGGGATCGCCACCAGCGACGAAAACGCCCAATCGATTTTGGTCAAAGTCACCTTCAATCACGTGCACGTGCTCCTGGGCGGTGATCTCACCGGGGCCGCCACCTATGGGAACGTGGAGAGCGCGGTGATTCCCTTCATCGGCGACGATGTCGATGTCTACAAAGTGCATCACCATGGCTCCAATACATCTTCGAATACGCCATTCTTGAACGCGATGCTTCCGACCGTGTCTTTCATTCCGGTTGGATGGAACAATACGTACGGCCATCCAGGTGTGTTCACCGTTCAGCGCCTGCTGGACGTGGGGACGGTGATTTGGCAGACGGAAGATCCGCAGGCGCGCACCGCGCTCGGAAACATCGAGCTGACTTCCGACGACGGCATCTGGTACACCGTGCAACAAGGCGACCGGGTGGAGACATATGCCTCCAAGGATCAACCGCTGGCGCGGCTGCGCCAGCGATTCGAGCCAAGGCGATCAACGCCGCCCGTGCAGTTCACCTGGAACGCACCCTTCTCCAAAAGCGAAGCACCCTCCCCCGCCTTCAGCAGCTGGTAACTCCTTCTCCGTCCGCAAGCGGTCGGCGATGGAAGGCTAGCGGACGATCCCGCTGACCACCAGGGCGTAATCCGCGTCGACCTCCGGCGTCTCCAGGTGCGAGTCCTGGTTGATCTCGCTGGCGATCACCTCCACCGTCCAGTCTCCCGTCTCGGGCGTCTCGATGAAGACGTTCTCCACGGTGTTCTTGGTGTCCGGCTCGCCCCCAGGGGCGGACCACATTTCGGCGAGCAAGCCGTTGTTGCCCCAATACACAACTCCAGACGGAGAGGTCAGCCTCAGACTGAGGTCGTTGATTCGGTGCTGCGACGAGGAGGTGGTGCCCATCGGATCCTTGTAAACGAGCGTCGCTTTCAACGGCGGCCCGCCCGCTGCGACGGTGACCGTGTACGCGGTGCTCTGCAGGTTCTGCAACACGTCCGTCTCGTTGACGATCAGCATTTGATTTCGGAGGTCGTAGAGGTTTTGCAGGTCGGGCAGGCCCCAACCCTGATGGGTGCGCGTCAGGTCGTGCGTTGTGCCTGAGAAGGTCCACTGCTTGGCGGTGTTGATCACCATCGCCTTGGCGGTGGTCATGTGCGGGCGACTGTTGAACACCGTGTCGGCCGTCGGGTTTCCGAAGATACCGTTGTGCCACATCTCGAAGAAAACGCCGAAGTAGCCTCCCACGATCGGGGTCGCGGCGCTGGTCCCTCCGAAACTGTTGTTATAGCTGGTATCGCTCGCCGCGGAGGTGGTGATCACGCGATCGTAGAAGTGGGCCAGGTCCGGCTTGATCCTTCCGTCCGCAGCGGGGCCAATGCTGCCAGCCCTGTTCCAGACATCGTCATCCATGGTCAGGGTGCCTTGGTGCCTGATTCCGCCCACCGAAACGATGTTCTTGGCCCAAGCTTGCGGCCGCGACGATTGTGAGCCGGAGTTGCTCTGCGACTGCGCGATCAGGATGTCGTTGATCAAAAGAATGTCATCCATCTGAGCCGAGATACTCGTGTATTGCGTGGTCAATCCATCGCCCCAGCTGTTGGATTGAAACACCGCAAAAAACGGATCCTGAATCAGCTCTGCGGTGTGGGCATAGCGGTTGAACCCGGGGGCTGTATACCGTGCCGCGATCCCTTGCCCACTGGGAACCATTCCGCGCGCTCTGGGGTTTCCGCTTCCATCGCCGAAGACGATCCCGAAAGTATTCGTCCCATGGCCGGATCCAGCGCCTGGCGGTCCATGCCACAGAGGCGGGTTGGATTGGAAGTCCGCGTGGGTCGTTCGACAACCTTCGTCAAGCACCTCGCCCCGCACGCCCGCGCCGCTGAACCCAGCTACGGCTTCGACGTAATCCGCGCCGCCGATCTGCCGAGCGACGTCGTAATCGGTTTCGGCAGCACTCCATCTATCGATGAAGGCCACCTCCGGCCATCCGGCGACGCTGGCGATCTGTCGCCCTGTCAGCGTGGCCTGCAGGAGGAATCCCTCCGGATTCGCCTGATCCACTTTCCCGCCAAGCCGACGAATCCGCTCGGCGACCATCGCTTTCTGGAACGGCCCTCGCTCGAACAACTGAACATTGTAGCGAGTCGGGCCTAGCCGCTGTCCCTGGGCAAGCGCGGCGAGCACCGATTCTTCCAAGCGAAACGCCGGGTGATACGGCCCAACGTAGCGAACATATGGCAGCTGCTCCAACTGTGCGCGCGTCTCCGCGGTCAGCTTCACGACGTAGGCGTGGTTTGCGAGATGATTGTAGATACTTCCACCCAGCTTGCGGATCTGATCTCGATACTCCTCCAGGGGTTGGGTGACGAACTGAACGATGTAGATGCCGTTGGATTCATGCGAGCCGAGCAACCCCGGGACGAAAGGAAGCCGCTCTTTGGGATCGAATCTCTCCTGGCGGAGCAGCAGCTCGTAAGAAGTCTGCTGCACGCGCCAGACTCGGTCTCCGTCTAGGCTGATCGCGTAGAAGGGCAGCCGCTCCCCCGACGTCGTCCGCTCCTCCCAAAGCGCGATCAGAGCCTTGGACTTGGGCAACTCGATCACCCGCTGATTCTCCACGGCGTTGGAAGTGGAATGGAACTGTCCGATGCGGCTGAGCTCGAGCACGTTCCCGTTTACGCCCTTGCGGACCTCTATCGCGCGCGCCGCCGCGAACGCCGGGAGCGGAAGCAGAAGAAGAAAATGGACCAAGGCGAGCGGGACTGTGCGGTTCGAAGATGTCGGCATGAAGTCTCCTGCGCGGTGATGAGTGTGAGCGTGTCGAGTGCCCCCCGGTTGAGCCGCATAGTGCCTTGCGGACCGGAGATCAATCGCCTTCTGGCGCAGCCTCCGGTCGCGCAACTGGACGCCGCTGGGGTACCAGAGACCCGGGCGCCCACGCAACGAATCGCATCGTCGATCTTGATCTGGCGTTTCGCTCCAGCGCCAGGTCCTGATCCGGGGGCTACGGATCGCTCGCGAACTTGGGAGCTGGAGTCATTGCGGCGGGTTTGGGGACAACCGGGATGATACGGGATACCATCCTGCCCCAGAGCGGTCTGATTCATTTTGCGGACGATCCTGAGCACGTGGATGGGGTGCGCGTTACTGTCGCACGATGAGTTTGCGAGTCTTGCAGCGGCTCCTGTACGGCATCCGGAATGCCGTCCGCCGACAGGTGCGGAAGCCGCGAATGCAGCGACCGGCGGATCCGCGCGTGGATGCTGATCCGTGGCTTTCTTCGATGCTCGACGACCTCGGCGAACGTTACCGGCTGGGAGGAGATCTGCCCGATGGGATCCAGGTGCTGCGACGCACCGGGAAGGCCCGCTTCAACGCGATGCGCGTTTATCTCCGCCCGCCTCAGCGCACGGTCGCGGGCGACTACGACGTCCGCCTGCGGGAGGGAAAGACGCTCGAAGAGGGGCGCGCGCTGCTGGAGAGAAAGGTTTCCAGCCCGCTTGCGTCGCTCGGGCTGAAGCCGGTGACGGAGACGGTGGAGGATTGGGGCGGGCAGGTGATCATTCGCCGCTATCAGGGGCTGTGCCCGGACGCGCGCATAGCCGCCGCGGCGGTGCGTTTCATCTGCGAGCAATCCGAGCAGGTGATGGACGCGGCTGCGGAGTAGGAATGGCATGCAAGGAGAAACCAGGTTGACCACGAACGAAGCGCCGGTCCAAAGCGCTACCGCCCGCCCCTTTTCCAGCGACAACCGGTTCCGATTGCTCGCGCTGGCGCTCGGGCTTGGTCACCTCGCAATCGCCGCGTGGACCGGGCTTCGCTGGGAGCATGTTGCCGCGGACGCCGTCCTGGTCTTGGTGCCTTGGGTCGGACCGCGCAGCTTGGCCTTCGTCCGCGCCGCCCTGCCGCTGTGGATCACCGGCGTGTTGGTCGACAACGTGCGCTACGTTCCGTTGTTCGCCCCTATTCACAGCGCCGACGTCCGGGCACTCGACATCGCGCTGTTTCCTGCTCCCGGGGGCGTCTCCTGGCCGGAGTGGCTCGATGCGCATCCCAGAGTGGCGCTCGATCTGGCGTGCGGCTTCGCCTACGCGACCTACTTGCTCGAGTTCTTCGTGGTCGCCGGATATTTTTATCTGAAATCCGAGCCGCGCCGATTCTCTGCTCTCGCCTGGTCGTTCTTCGCCGCAAATGTATTGGGCATCGTGGTCTACCTGCTCCTGCCGGTGGCCCCGCCGTGGTACGTGATGATCCACGGCCTCGGCCCGGCCGATCCGTCTGCCCCGGGATATGCCGCCGGCTGCGCGCGCTTCGATGCCTTGCTGGGGATCAATTATTTCTCGTCATTCTACTCGCGAAATCCAAACGTCTTCGGCGCGATGCCCTCACTCCACGTCACCTATCCAGTGCTGGTGATCTGGTACGCGTGGGATCGCGGGTGGAGGTGGCGCATCCCTACCTTGGCATTTGCTGCGTTGGTCTCGTTCGCGGCAGTATACCTGGCGCACCACTACATCGTGGACGTGATCGCCGGCGCGGCCGTCGCCGCGCCATGCTCTCTGTGGGCCAGCCGCGTCGCCAAATTCAAGCCCAGCGGGAACCCGCCCTCAGGTCTTCTTCGATAGCCGAGCGATCAGCGCGTCGAAACCCTCCTGAGCGATGATCTTGGAGAAGGAGCTTCGATAGTTCTCCACCGTGCTCACGCCGTCGATGACGATGTCCACGATGCGCCAGGTATTTCCCTCGGGCTTCATCACGTAGACCACCTCCGTCGGCTCGCCCTTGATCGTCAGCTCCGTCGGAACCTTGACCAGGCCGTCCAGCTTTTCCTCGGGACCGAACTTCGTCTGGGACTCGCGGTAGGACTGGATTTGATCGCCGCTCACCCGCTTGAAGCGATTGATGAACGCCTTGAGGAACTGCTTGCGCTTCGCTGGCGGCTGCTCGTCCCAGTGTTTCCCCAGCGCTGCCTTGGCCATCGCTTCGAGGTCCACCGCCCGAGTCAGGATATCCTCCAGCTTGGCGCGCTGCTGCGGCGTCAGCTCTTCGCCGGGCTTGGGAAGATGCGCGCGGATCTCCGCGTCCCGCGCCTTCAACACCTCGGTAGGGGTCGGCCGCGCGGCCGCCAAGATCGCGATCAAACTCAGCGCAAGATGCACGTGCTTTCCCCTTTGGAGAGGGCTTGTCCGGTCACCTGATCCAGATGGCTTCGCGCCAACAGTAGCTCATAGATCGCCTGGGCGCTGTCGAGCTGGGTCTTGAAGTAGCCGACGTACGCCTCGATCAGAGCCTTGGCGTCCGAGACGCCGACGCCGAAGTTGAGCCCCGCGGTTCGAAACCAGGACCGCCCCGCAATCACCGCTGCCTGGGCTGCCTTGTGTCTGTCGATCGCCCCCAACAGCTCGGCGGTCGCTTGCTCCGTCTGGACAGTCACGAGTCGCGCCAACCCATCCCGCTGCCGCCGCGTCCTGGCCAGCTCTGCGTCGGCCTTCTCTGCTTGCGCCGTCAGCGTCGGGAGGGCGAGGTTCTGACGCAGGCCCAGCACCACGCCGAAGGTCAGGGTGTTGAACGGGTCACTGATCCACGGATTCGTCACGATGTCGCGATTGGGAGCGCGCGAGTAGGCGAAGGTGCCGGCCGCGAAGACCTGCGGGAGCTCAGCGGCTCTGTTCGCCTTCGCCTGCGCCTCCAGAGCGGCAATAGCCTGGTCGAGCGCGAGAAGATCCGGACGCGCGCTCTCCGCTTGCCGAATGGCCGCATCTCTATCTGGAGTCTTGGTGTCTGGTTGCGTCGGGAGCGCCTCGTCCTTGAGCTGGAGCTCCGGCTCCGCGATCGCCAGCGTCGCCGCCAACCCAATCCGCGCCAGGCGCATCGCTTTTTGCCCGTCGGCTCGGCGTTGCTCCAGATCCCCGCGGAAAATGGCGACGCGGAACTTGTCCTCCTGGGTCAGCTGCCCGTCGGCCGCCGCCAAGGACTTTTCGATCCTTTTCTCCACATCCCGGAGATCACCTTCGACTTCGTTTCCCAATCCGAGCAGCTTGCGCGCGAGCGCGACGGCCCAGTACAGCTGAACCACTCGCAGCTGGACCTGATGCTCGGTATCGGCGAGGAGAAGCTGCTTGCCCCGCACGCCCGCCTGCGCCGCGTCTTTCGCCGCCGTGAGTTGTCCCCACGTCCAAAGGGGTTGGACAACGTTGACATCCACGCGCCCGAACGGCCCGATATCGGTCAGGCCGCGGTTGCTCTGCGCTGAGTCCAAGAAAGTGCCGCCTGGCGGAATGTGCGCCCCGGGGGCGGGGCCCGCAATAAAGGTGGCGGTCGCTTGAGGCAGGATGGCCACCGCGCGCGCGATGGCCCGATCTGCTTCTGCCGCCGCTACCTCAGCATTCTTGATGGTGACCTCATCGCTTCGTGAAGATGCCAGGGACAACGCCGTCGGAAGGTCCAGAGGGCCGCAGGGCAAAGGGGCAGCCAACACCGTGGCGAGAAGGACGGCGATCATTGTGCAGGGAAGCGGTTGGCCTTCCGCCAGCGGACCATATACGTTGGCGCGTCCTTAAACTCAAAGTATGTGGAGAATGTAGGTAATGACCCCGCTCGATGTCCAAAATCTTCCCTTGCCCCCGATGGGCCTGGTGACGCTGGTCGCGCTGGTGACCGCGTTCTTGGTCGGCCTCCTCGGATTCGCTCTGAAGACCGCCATCGGCGGCCGGCCGCGCACCGAACGCGTCATCCGGCAAGGCGGGACAATCTTCCTGGGCGAGTACCTGATGGAGTATGGCCTGTGGCTCTTTAGGCCGATCATTCGAGCCTGCGTTCGCCTGAACCTGCACCCGGACGTGCTTTCCTGGACATCGCTCGCTTTCCACGTCGGTGCGGCCTGCGCGATCGTGGCCGGGTATTTCGGTTTGGGCGGCGCTCTCCTCCTGATGGGCGCGGCCTGCGATGCGCTCGACGGAGCGGTCGCCCGGGAGCGCGGCCTGTCATCGGACTCGGGCGAGTTGCTCGATGCCACAGTGGATCGTTGGTCGGAGATGGCCATCTTCTTTGCGTATGCCTGGTACTACCGCACGTTTCCCGTAGGCTTTGCGCTGTCGGTGGCGGCCTGCATCGGAGCGGTGATGGTCAGCTACGTTCGAGCCAAGGGAGAGTCGATGGGGGTGGACGTCAGGATCGGCTACATGCAGCGCCACGAGCGCGCCGTTTACCTGTGCGGCGCGACGGTGGTCTCCGCGATCGGCGTTCCCTTCTGGGAGCCAAATGATCCTCATCCTCGCCATTACCTCGTCTTGGCAGCGCTGGCCCTGGTGGCGCTCTTCTCCAACCTGACGGCGATCCAGCGATTTGCCGTGGTAAGGGCCGAGCTGCGCAAGAGAGGTCGCTGAGCTTGCAACAGGTCCGCTCACGGCAGCGCGTCGTATCGCTCGAGGTCGGACGTTTCTTGAAGGGGCAGCTCGCGTCGGGAATTGCCACGGCCATCGACTGGGGCCTGATGACCGCGCTCATCTTGTCGGGCGTCCACTACCTCTACGCGGTCGTCTGTGGCGCAGTGGCGGGCGCGATCACCGACTTCTCCTTCAAGAAATGGTGGGTCTTCCAAGCCAGGCGGGAGCCCGTTGAGGGCCAGGCCGCGCGCTACGCGCTCGTCTCGGCGATCTCCGCGGGACTGAACGTTCTACTCTCCTATGCCCTTGTCGACGGCCTGAGGATCCACAAGAACGTGGGGGTGATCATCGCCTCGACCATCGTCGGTTTCGCCTGGAATTACCCCATGCATCGCTTGTACGTTTTCGCCCGAAAATCGGAAGGGAAGCCGAGTGATGGGAAACGTGCGCATCCAGACTGAGATCCCCGGGCCGCGGTCGAAGCAGATCGTCGGCCGGGAGCAGCGGCACTTGGCTCCCGGGCTTCAATCGTTCGCCTTGTGGGCCGGCATCGCCATGGAGCGGGGCCGCGGAAGCTACCTGACCGACGTGGACGGGAACACGTACGTCGACTTGATCGGCGGCATCGGCGTGAACGCGCTCGGACACTGCCATCCCAAATACGTGCGAGCCATCACCGAACAGGCGCAGAAACTCACCGTGGGGAGCCTGACCTCCGAGCCGCGCGCCGAGCTGGTCCACGAAGTAGCCGAGGTCGCTCCGCCCGGTCTCGATCGGCTGCAGTTGTACTCTGGAGGCGCCGAGGCGGTGGAGTCGGCCCTTCGGCTCGCTCGAGCGCAGACCAAACGCCAGGACATCGTCGGTTTCTGGGGCGCCTTCCACGGCAAGACGGCGGGCGCGATGTCCCTGATGGGGTCGGAGGCGAAGCACGGCTTGGGCCCCTTCCTTCCCGGGACCACGTTGATCCCCTATGCGGATTGCTACCGTTGCCCCTTCTCGCTGAGCTATCCGTCGTGCGGCGTCGCGTGCGCGGATTTCGCACGCAAGGCGATCAAGGCCCAAAGCTCGGGTCCGGTAGCCGCGGTGATCATCGAGCCGATGCAGGGAACGGCGGGGAACGTGATTCCGCCAGCCGAGTTTCTTCCGGCGGTTGCCGAAGCCACCCGCGAAGTCGGCGCGCTGCTGATCGCCGACGAGATGATCACCGGCTTCGGGCGAACGGGGAAAGTCTGGGGCGTGGACCACACCAACGTCCGTCCGGATATCGTCACCCTCGGAAAGGGATTCGGCTCGGGTTTTCCGGTCAGCGGCGTGCTCACGCGCACCGACGTAGCGCAGGCCACCCCCTGGTCGAATCCCTCGGGAGCTTCCTCCAGCTACGGAGGCAATCCATTGGCTTCCGCGGCCGCTTTGGCTTCGGTGCGCACCATCCGCGAGGAGAAGCTTTGGGAGAATGCCGCCCAGGTGGGGGCCTTCATGTTGGGTGAGCTGCAACAGATGCAGGAACGCTACCCTTTCGTTGGCGCCGTTCGCGGGGCAGGACTATTGCTTGGCATCGAAATTGTGCGGGATCGACGGACCCGCGAGCCGGTCAGCAGCGCAGTGATGAAGGAGGTCTACCTCAAATGCGTAAAGCGCGGCTTGCTGGCGATGAGCTACAGCCCGCATATCCGCTTGCAGCCTGCGCTGACCATCGACCGGAATGCAGCGTCCGAAGGCCTGGCGATCCTCGATGGCGTCTTCCAGGAGCTCCACCAAAACGGGGGCTGGCGGTAGCGGACGCCCAGCATCCTTTTTCTTGAGCGAGGGCGGTACATCGGGTAGGCGTGTCGAGATGTCGGGTTCCCATTCCGGGCACAAGCGCCTGCGGGGCGCCGTGGTGGGCTATGGCTTTATTTCCAGCCGAGGCCATGTTCCGGCATACCTGGAGCGAGCGCAGCGTCGGCGGGACGTGGAAATCGTCGCCGTAGCCGATATCTGTGCGGCTCGACGGGACTATGCGCGCCGCGACCTGCCGGGAGCGCGGATCTATTCCGACCACCACTCGCTGCTGGATTCGGAAGCTCGCAATCTCGATTTCGTCGACATTTGCACCCCGCCGTCCGACCATGCGGAGATCGCGCGGCAGGCGCTCGAGCGCGGCCTGCACGTCCTGTGTGAAAAACCGCTGGCGCCCACGTTGGGTGAAGCGTCCTCCCTGCTGGAGAATGCCGCCCGGGCTCGGCGGGTCATTTTCCCCTGTCACAACTACAAGCACGCCCCGGTGGTGAAGGCGATCCGCGAAATCCTCCGGGACGGATCGATCGGCCGCGTCCAATCGGTGACGCTGAGCACTTTTCGCAACACGTATGCGCGCGGCGCCCCTGAGTGGAAGCCGCACTGGCGCCGCGAGAGGCGCTACAGCGGCGGCGGCATTGCCATGGATCACGGCAGCCACACCTTCTATCTCGCCTTCGAATGGATGGGCGCCTACCCGACCGCGGTGAGCGCCAAGATGTCCAGCTTGGGTCCGGGGCAGTACGACACCGAGGACAACTTCAGCGCGGTGTTGACGTTTCCCTCCGGATTGGCCCACGCCCACCTGTCCTGGACCGCCGGCGTCCGCAAGGTGATCTACACTCTCCAAGGCGAGCGCGGCGCGATCACCGTGGATGATGACAACCTGGAGCTGGCGATTGCGCCCGGGATGGCGGCAATGACCAACGGGAATGGAAAATGGTCCGTCGAGAAACGGTCCGTGGCATCGCACTGGATGGACGCCAGCCACATCCAGTGGTTCAACTCCCTGTTCGATGAGTTCAAGACAGCCATTCAGGAAGGGGCTTTCGTAGGCAAGGAGGCGCGCGACGCCTATTTCTGCATTCAGACGATCTCCAGTGCTTATCAATCCGCTGACGAGGGGTGCCGAGAGCTTCCACTGAGCACAGAGATCGGATGGGCCGAACGGTGGTTCCCGATGAATCGCATCCCGATCGGCCGCTGAATTTCGCTCGGCTCTGGATGAGGCGCAGCTGGGCTCAGGACGTCGACGTCGTCCTGCGCAAGCTCTCCGGCGCGCTGATTCGCCATCGTCGCCCGGTGCTCGGATTGGCTGCGTTGATCGGCCTCGTCAGCATCTACTTCGCTGCGCTGCTCTACGCCAATCTGCGCAGCGAAGTGGAAGAGCTGCTTCCGGTGGATGCCCCCAGCGTGGTCGCCGCCAAAGCCCTCGGGCCGCAGCTGCACAATGTGAATCACCTTTCGGTGGTCCTGGAAGGGTCGGATCCGGATGCGCTCGATCGCTTTGCCGACGATCTGGCCCGCCGTTTGAGCGCTCTACCCCGGACAGTGGTGGAGACGATCGACTACCGGACCGACGAAGAGGAAGCATTTCTCAAACGGTTCGGCGTGCTCTACTTGAGCGTGCAGGATCTGCAGACGATCCTCAGCCGCATCAAGGCTCGGATCGCTTGGGAGAAACGGAAGGCAAACCCATTGCTTTCGGTGGTCGACGAGCCGCAGACACCGCCGCCCTCGCTCGACTTCTCGGACATCGAGGCCAAATACGCCGATGCGCAGAAAGCGCTCGGGCGGTTTCGCAAGGGATATTTCCAAACCCCCGACGGCCGCCTCCTGGCCATGCTGATCCGACCGCCAGAATCCGCCACCGGCTACGAGATCAATCGGGCGCTCCTGCAAGGAGTGAAGACCGAGGTCGCGCAGCTGAACCCGGCGAAATACGACAAGTCGTTGAAGGTCGGCTACGACGGCGAGGTTGCAATACTGGTGGAGGAGCAGGAGGCGCTGATCTCCGACCTGACCTCGTCAAGCATTCTGGTGGTCGCGTTCGTTCTGCTGGCGTTGTGGATCTACTTCCGGCGCTGGGCTGCGATCACCGCCATCACCGCTTCCTTGATCGTCGGTTGTGGCATCACCTTCGGCCTGAGCTATTTCCTCGTCGGCCATCTGAACGCCAACAGCGCATTTCTCGGATCGATCGTGGTGGGAAATGGAATCAACGTCGCGGTCATCATCGTGGCGCGGTACGTCGAGGAAAGGCGCGGTGGCCTCCCGGTGGAGGTGGCCATCCACGTCGCGCTCCGGCGGACGTTGGCAGCCACCTTCATTGCCGCCTTTGCCGCTGGGCTGGCCTACCTGTCGCTCGCGCTCACGAACTTCCGGGGCTTCAAGGACTTCGGGATCATCGGCGGAATCGGAATGGCTTTGTGCTGGCTTTCGGCAATCCTTCTTCTTCCGCCGCTGTTGGTGACCGTTGAGTCCTGGCGCCCGCTGAAGGTGAACGAAATCGCGGGCCGCCATCCGCTTACGACGTGGCTCGCCAACTTCGTGCAGAAGCGGCGGGTGGGAATTCTGATTGCGTCGGCGGGGTCATTGATCGCCGTGGTGGCGGCAGTGGCAAGCTATCGCGGCGAGCTTATCGAATACGAATTGACCAATCTGCGGTCCAAGAAGAGCATCGCGGACGGTTCGGCCCACTGGGGGCACAAGGTCGACGAGGTGTTCAACGCCTACCTGACGCCGCTCGTGATCGTCGGCGACACGCCTGAAGATCTGGACAAGGTGGTGGCGACGCTGGAGAGGCGCCGTCGAGATCTGGGGGCGCTCGACCCGCTGCGCGAGATCCGGACCATCGGCAATAGCATGCCCGATCATCAAGAGGAGAAGATTCCCATCCTGCGGGAGCTGCAAGCCACTCTCACCGATGCGCGCCTGGCCCTTCTCAGCCCGGAGCAGCGCCAGAAGATCGAGCAGTACCGCCCTCCGCCGGATATCCGTCCGGCCACCTTGAAGGATTTGCCCAGAGCCGTGCGACTGCCCTTGACCGAGCGGAATGGGAAGGCGGGAAGGATCGCCCTCGCCTACCCGCGCAGGGTTGGAACGCTGCAGCCAAAGGACCTCGAAGAGCTCACGGATTTGATCCGCGGCTCCATCGCCGACTCCGGAGCCCAGGCCAAGGCGGTGGGCCAGGCCCTGCTCTTCGCGGACATTTCCGACGCCATCTTGAACGATGGACCCAAGGCGACGCTGCTGGCGCTGTTGGCCGTCTGGATCCTGGTGTTCATGGTGTTCCGGCGGCTGCGGCCCTCGTCCACCGTGTTCTCTTGCCTGCTGCTGGGCGTCGCATGGCTGGTGGGCATGGCTGCGGCAGCCCGGGTGCGGGTCAACTTTCTCAACTTCGTGGTTCTGCCGATCACGTTTGGAATCGGCGTCGATTATGCCGTCAATATTCTCCAGCGCTATCGGCTGGAGGGGCCAGGCTCATTGCCGCGGGTGATCCGGGAGACCGGCGGGGCCGTTGCCCTGTGCTCGACCACGACCATCATCGGCTACTCTTCCCTGGTCTTGGCCGACAACAAGGCGCTGGCCGGGTTTGGACTGCTGGCTTCCCTCGGAGAGTTGAGTTGCCTTTCCGCGGCGCTGATCGTCCTTCCGGCATGGATTCTCGCCCGCAGGGCCGAGCCAGCGCGGCCGTGAGTGGGGCGATGCCCGCGATCCGCTTCGCAGCCGTGGGTCACGTCACCAACGATCGCCTGGAGACCGGCGTCTTCCCGGGCGGCTCAGCGCTCTACGCGGGAGTGGCCGCCGCCCAACTCGGCGCGCAGGTCCGGCTGATCACCAGCTTTGGCCGCGACTTCGTCGGCGTTGAGCTGCTGTCCTCGACGGGCATTCAGGTGGAGGCGACCGCGTCGGAGTGCACGACGTCCTTCGAGGCAATCGAACTCGAGGGGCACCGCGGCTGGCGCGTGCACGGCCACGCCGCTGCTCTCACCCGGGCCGTAACGGATGTCGACGTGCTCTTCGCTTGCCCGGTCCTGGACGAGGTCAAGCATTCAGCGATGGTTGCTCCCTCCGGAGTTGTGGTGGGCGCAGGCCTTCAGGGATGGCTCCGCTCGCTGCGCGCCGATGGCGTGGTGGAACCCCGAAAGGGCCCCGCGCTGTCGTTCCTGTCGGGGTGCAAGGCCGTCTTTTGCAGCGACGAGGATCTCGGAGGCGATCGAGCACCTCTGATCGCGCTCTTGCGCGGGCTTGCGGAAATCGTCGTCCTCACCGAGGGTGCTCGCGGTGCGCTGCTCTACTTCGGCGACGCCGTACACCGGGTGCACGCCTGCCCTGCCCGCGAAGTGGATCCCACCGGCGCGGGAGACACCTTCGCCGCCTGTTTCCTGTTGGAGCTGGCGCGCGGGGAGAGGCCGCTCGAAGCCGCCGGGCTCGCCGCTGCGGCTGCTTCGATCGCCGTCGAAGGGGGCGGGCCGACCGCGTTGAGCAGTCTATCTTCGCGGTTGCCCGAACGCCTCGCCTGGTATCGGCAGAACGTGCCCGCGCCACGCTTGCCTTAAGCCCGCATCCGAATGCCGCGCCGGCGGTCGCCTGCCTTCACACTGCGGCGCGACTGGGATCTTCCAGCGTCGCCTTCTCCGGCGCAGCTTCCGGTTCTGCGACGTAGCGGCGCAGCGACGGCGAGAGGAGGGCGACCAAAGCTGCCGCGAGGATGCAGAGCACGCCCCCGGAGGCGACGGAGACGCGCGCGCCAAACGCTTTCGCCACCGCGCCGGCCTCCACCTCTCCCAGCTGGGGACCTCCCATGAAAAAGATCATGTTGATGGACGTCATCCGGCCGCGGAGATGATCCGGTGTGAGCAGCTGACGAAGCGTAACGCGAGCCACCGTGCTGACCGAATCGGCCGCTCCCGATACGGCCAGCGCGCCGAAGGAGAGCGCGAAGAACGGCGAGACTCCAAATACCAGGATCGAGGCTCCGTACACGGCGACGGCCCACAGGATGACCAGGCCCCTTCGCCTGGGCAGAATGGGCAGCGCCGAAAGCGCGGCCGCGGCAATCGCGGCTCCGATCGGTTGCGCGGCATAGAGCAGTCCGAGGCCCCGCGTCCCGACCCGCAACACCTGGTCCGCGAAAATCGGCATCAGCAACATCGAGCCGCCGAAGAATGTGGCGAAGAAGTCCAGCAGCATCGTCGAGTGGATGAGCGGCGTTCGGCGGATGAAGGCCAGACCCTCCGCCGCGGCTCGGAGGCTCAGTCCGGCTCCGCTCCTGATCGGCGCGCGGTGCCGCATCGCCAACAGTGCTCCAATCACCGCCAAGAACGAAGCCGCGTCGATCAGGTAGATGGGTACCATCCCGGTGGTGGCCAGCATCCATCCGGCGATCGGCGGGCCAATGATACTGGCAACCTGCCAGCCCAACGTGTGAAGGTTGAGAGCGCTGCCCAGGTGCTCTCTGGGAACCAGCAGTGGGATCAGCGCTTGGCGCGCGGGGCTGTCGAGCGCGGTGGCGGCTCCGGCCAAGAAGGCGAGCGCGTATGTCGAATAGGCGCTGGCCCAGCCCGCATACGTGGAGACGGCAAACGCCAAGGACACCAGCGCCAGCATCGTCTGGCTGATCAGCATCAAGCGCCGGCGGTCGAAAGCGTCGGCGATCACCCCACCCCAGAGAGCGAACAGCAGCACCGGAGCGATCCGAAAGAAGCCGAGCAACCCGAGTGAGAACGGCGAGTGGGTGAACAGGTACAGCTGCCAGACCACGGCCACGTGCTGCATCTGGGAACCGCTCAGCGACAGGAATTGGCCGACCAGCAGGTAGCGAAAGTCGCGCGATTGAAGGGAGGCGAGGCCGCCGATCGAGGATGCCACCGCGCATTGAATAACACGCGCGACACCGGAAGCGAGCCGCTTGCGGCGGATTCGAGGCGCGTCAGTACGTGGGCAGGTTCTTCATCTTCTCGCTGGAGTGTTCACTCAGGGCGCGGGCGCGCGCCTCGGACTGCGCTGCCTCTTTTAGATAACGCTCCGCCGCGGATGGGTCGCGCCCTTGCGTCAGCTTTGCCAGCTCCCCCAGCAGTTGGGCCTTGCGCGACCAGGCGGACTCGTCTTCCTCGAGCGCATTGGCCTTGCTGACGGCCTGGAGTCCCCGGTTGGCGCATTCCGCGGCCGATCCCCGCTGGACCGACTCGGCGCGATAGGCGCGACCGCCCTGTGTGAGCTCTTCCTAAGCTTTGCCGCGCTGGCCTCCTCCATCCGGCGCCGCGGCATGAGCGCCTCCCCTGCCAATCAGCAACAGCAGCGCCGTGAAAAACAGCGCGTCGCAAGTTTGCGCGCACCATGTCCGCCCCCACTCGCCGGGCCAACGCTTGCGCTGCCAGCCCCATTCGTCAGCTCGCATTTCGAGCTAGAGCTCCGCCGGACGCTTCCGGTTGCTCATCTCTGGACGTTGTAGGACGAGGAGGTGGCGATGAGGTAAGCGGCTTGCTGTGCTTTTTGCGCCGGATCCGAGATGCCGGAGATGCGACCGGTGATCTCGCCCCGCGCGTCGGCCGGCAGCGTGCTCGCCGTCATGATCTGGCCGAGCCCGTTGATCAGGTCGTCATCCGTGCCCGTCGCGTACGCCGCCAGATTAGCCGGATCGATCCGCGTCCCGTACGGGCGGTAGTTCGGCACGCCGTTGTCGATCGGGATGCCGTTGTACACGAGCGCGTTCATCATGTTGATGCGCGACAGCGTGGTGGTGGTGGAAAGGATGGCGAATTCGGGGCCGAACATGGCGCCTCCCCGGATCGGGTTGTCCGGCGGGAAGAAGTTGAACACCGTGGGCGAGCGGAACACGTCCTCGTCCATCCTGTAGTTGGGTTGATGCGCTTCGCCGAGCACGAAATCGGTGCAGGGATTTCCGGTCGACGAACAAGTTGAACCGTCGACTCCGAAGTTTCGGAGGATGTTGGTGATCGCCAATACCGGCTCACGCAATTTTCCGAAGTTGCCGTCCGGTGCCCCGCGCGCCTCGGGATACACCAGGATCGCCTTCACCACGGCCGCCAGGTTGCCGCGGACGCCGGTTCCGTCGTCCTTGAACACCTGCGCGATGTCGTAGACGTACTGCGGGCTCGGGTTGCTGGTGACCAGTTTTTGAATCAGCTGCTTGCTGATGAAAGGCGGGACGTTGTGGTTGGCGAAGATGTTGTCCAGCGCGTCGTTGAGGTCTTGCACCACGCATCCTCCCGCGCACGCCGACTCAGCCCGCGCGGGCAAGGTGACGCCGTCCAGGAGCAGCTTGTCGGTGTGATCGTGATTGGTGCTCGGATTGATCGGCACCATCGGATCCTTCCAGTTCGGGTTGCCCCCGATGGGCGGCGCCAGGTTCCATCCGGTGAATACCTTGGAGAAGCCGACCACCACGTCCTGGGTATAAGTCGGGAGGCGATTGCCGTCGGGGTCCAGGATTTGAGTGCCGTCATCGTTCAGCTCGTCGAGCCCCACGCAGAACAGCTGGAGGATCTCTCTCGCGTAGTTCTCGTTGGCAGGTCGGCTGGCCACGAAATAGTTGCCCGCCATGTCCAGGTACTTGCCCATGCCCGGGCTCAAAGTGACGGCCTGCATCAGGTCGCGCCAGTTGCCGAACGCGCCCTGGTCCAGCACCTGGAGGTAGTAACCCATCCAGCTTGCTTCGAAGTTGCCGGTCCATTGCGCCGAGATGACCCAGATTTGGTCGAGCGCGAACACCATCCGCTGCCGCAGCTGATCCGGCTGGGTGAGGGCCTTGTAGAAGAACTCCTGCTGGACGGGATACATCCGGTAGTTGTCGCGGATGCAAGCCGGGTCCGCGGCGCAAGCTGCGTCCGGAGTTGCGGGCACCAGCGGCCGGTCCTGCCAATACGAGCTGGGCTGGGCGAGCTGGTTGTCGATCCAGCCTTCGAAGCCGAGGATCCGGACATTGACGATCTCACCCCAGGTTGCTCCGAACGTGGCCTGCTGAAGAAAGCGCACCGCATCATCGTACGAGATGCCGGTCGTGGCCCCGACATCGGCGATCTGCGCGACGAACGCATCGAAGCTTCCGGCGGTGCCGGGCTGGAATGGGCCCACCACTGGGAAATCGGTCGAGAAGGTACGACCCGTGACGTACGCGTTCCCCGCGCTGTCGGCGGCGATCGCCAGCCCCTCGTCGGATCCCGACCCGCCGAGGTACGAGGCGTAGATCAGCGATGCCGCGTCGGCTTGATTGGGATCGATCTTGGCGATGAACACATCGCTTCCTCCCGCAGGCGACGCCTGGAATGCATCGAGGCTAACGGGAAAATTGCTCGATGTGGTGGTCCCCACGACGTAAACCTGTCCCCCGACCGTAACCGACAGGCCATTGCCAGGGTCCACACCGTTTCCACCCAGGAACGTCGAATAGACCAGCGAAGCATCGCCCTGCTGAGTGGGATCGATCTTCATCACGAACGCGTCGTATGCTCCCCCGCCGTACGCCGTCTGAAAGCCCGCTCGCGTCGGAAAAGTCGCCGAGCTGGTTTGCCCCACGACGTAGACGAACCCATTCGGATCCACGGCAACGCCGTTGCCCCTGTCCTCAGCCGACCCGCCCAGGTAGGTCGAATAGACGATATTCGTTCCGGAGCTGTTGAACCCCACCAGGAATCCATCGGAGACGCCGCCCTGGTAGGTGGACTGGAAGCCGTTGGCCGCCGCCCACTCCGACTCGGTCGACTTGGTCAGGCCGGTCATGTACACATTGCCTGCCGCGTCGAGGGCTACTCCGTTCGCCCTCTCGGTCGAGGACCCTCCCCAGAAGCCTGCCCAGATGATGGATGGGAATCCGACCTGAGTGGGATCGATCCGGGCGATCCACGCATCCGTTTCGCCCTGGTTCGATTGCTGCACCACACCGGAGGTTACCGGGAAGTCATCGGTCGACCGCGTCCCTCCGACGATGTAGAGATTACCGGTGCCGTCCACGGCGATGCCGAACGCCGCATCGTTGTCCGATCCGCCGAAGTAGGTCGAGTACAAGAGCTGGCTACCATCGGGGCTGATCTTGGCCACCCAGGCGTCGTATTCCCCTCCGCGGTAGCTGCTGAACGGGGCGTTCACCGTCGGAAACTCCATCGTACTGGGTGGACCGACGCGCCCGGTCACGTAGGCGTTTCCTGATCCATCCACGGCGATGCTGTTCCCGCGGTCGGGTCCGTCGCCGCCGAGGTAGGTCGAGTAGAGTACGTTCGAGCCGGTCGGGTCGATCTTGGTGACGAAGGCGTCCGAAAGTCCGCCGAACGTGCCCTGCAACGCGCCGACGATTGGAAAATCCATCGAGTTGGTTTCGCCGGTGATGTACGCGTTGCCAAACGAATCGATGGCGATCGCATTGCCCACGTCATCGCCGCTTCCTCCCAGATAGGACGAGTAGACGATTACGGGGTCGATGATCAGCGCCTTGCTCACGTCGTAGGCGCCCAGCCGGAGGCTGACTTCGCGCCCGCTGAGCACGTAGCTCGCGGCGATTGCTTGCCGCGCGCCGCCGGTCTCCTGATACACGTAAGGGCGGCGCTGGCGGATCTCGCCTGCGGCGGTCTGCAGTAGCAGGTCGCCTTGGTGATCCAACCTCAGCTTCTCCACACCGTCGAAGGCCAGGCGAATCTTGTTCGGATCGGCACCCGGGGAGAGCGCGAAGTCGTATTCCAACTCCCGCTGGTTCCCGTAGAAGACCATGTCCACGCCGGGGTAGACGCCCGCGTACATCACCCGGCGATACTGTGGCACCTTGATGTGCCAGGCGCTGGGATCGTTGCCAGTGAAGTAGTTGCTGTACCCGGGCAGTTGATCCAAGCCGAGCAACTCGGGCCGATCATTGGCGCCGACCCACCGCATCTGCACCACCGCCGTTTGCGGATTCTCTCCTTGCTTGAGGCTGAGCACCGCCTGGCCGTCGGTGAGGAAGAGCCGTCCACCTCGGAAGCGTGTGACGAACTGCGCCTGCCGGTCCGTTTGCCCGAGGTTGGGCTCGAAGCTCAGCGGCAGCTTGCCGTAGGCCGCACCCACCGACGTGAGTGCGGCCCCCGAATGCTGCATCGCGATTCGTTCGCCGCTCTTGCTGCTACTACTACTGCTACTGCCAACGTGCACCGTTCTGGGCGCGAGCGCCCAGGATGTCACGACTGCACTGAACACACCGAAGATGATCCATCTCTCGCGACATCCTGGGACGCTCTTCATGCTGCTGCGTGCTTTCTCCCCCCCAGTCAGGGGTTTTTTGTTTTTGGAACGCCGTCGTTACAACCTCATCGCCCTGCTCACGAGATTCTTGTCGGCCTTGCCTGCGCCGGCAGGGGCCTGCATAAACCCGAGGTCCGACGTCGAATACACGCCGATGTTCGGGAACGCATAGGTGAGGTCCGCGGGCTGCAGCCCGTACCAATTCGCCAGCGTCGCGCCATATTGGTCGACGCCTTGGGTTGGAATCCAGCGGCCTCGGGGATTGGAGCCGGTGTCGAAGTCCTCGTCGCTCCCGAGTGCATCAACCGTCGGATACCTTCCGTAGAAGTCTCCGCCGTTCACCGCGCCGCCCACCACGAATTGGTGACTGCCCCATGCGTGGTCGGTTCCGACGTTCCCACCCGGGTTGGCCGGCTTCATCGTTCGGCTGAAGTCGGACAGCGTGAACGTGGTCACCTTGTCGGAAACGCCCAGCTCGATGGTTGCCTGGTAGAACGCGGAGACGGCCTCGCTGACCTGCTGCCACAGGTTGCCCTGCGTGCCGCCCACCTTGCCCTGGTTGTTGTGGGTGTCGAACCCGCCGATCGAAACGAAGAAGACCTGCCGATTGACTCCACCGGGAATCGACGGAACGAGCTTGATCACCTTGGCGACCTGCTTCAGTTGGTTGCCGATGCCGGTTGCTGGGAAGGCGGTGGTGAGCGTCGGATCGCCCGCCGCGATGAGTGCGGAGCGCTGATCCAAAGCATCCTGCGTCACAGCCGAGCTGGCCTGTACGAGCGTGGCACGGCCCTCTCCTTGATCGAAGGCGACGATCTGCCCAAGGGAGCTCAGGTCGGTTGTGCGATTGATGTTCAACACCTGGTCGAGCCTTGCTGGAGCCGCACCGATGATCAGTGGCCTCGTGAGCTGCCCAGCGCTGAACACGTTGACGCCTGCGATGGACGTGATCACGGGGAAGGACTGGGTTCCCCGCAGGCGGTCCGCTATTCGGCCGCCCCATCCCGTGGCAACCGGACCAAATGAGCCGGAGGTCTGCCAAGAGGTCTGCTGATCCGAATGCGAGAAGAGCTGATAGGGTCTTCCCCTTCCCGCCACGTAGTCCGCCTTGGTGTAGTTCGGGTTTTGCAGCGGTCCCGTGTTGACCACGATGCCAGCCTTCCCGTCGTTCCAGAGCTGATACAAACCGCCGAATGCGCCGGTACCCAGCTGCGGATGCAATCCGTACACATTGCCGTCGCTGGGCGGAGTGATCTGCAGTATCTGATCCTGCGGGATCGCCAGGTTGACCACGCCGCCGCGAATGGCATCGTACCCGGCGTAGTTGGTGTACGGGATCACGATGTTGTTGGCGTCGTTCCCTCCAAACAGGAAAACGCAGACGAGCGCCTTGTAGTCGTCATCTCCGGAGGGCTGGGCCAGCGCGTTCATCATGAACATGCTGTCGAGGCCCTTGACCAACGCCGCGGCGGAAATCATGCCGCAGCTCGTATTTCTCAGAAACTCTCTTCGTGTTGTTGCCATGTTGGTCACCTTTGGACGTTGTAGGAGGAGGAGGTTGCAATCAGGTAGCCGGCTTCCTGGGCTTTCTGAGTCGTATCCGCGATCCCAGAGATGCGGCTGACGATCTCGCCGCGCGCGTCATCCGGCAGCGTGCTCGCGGTCATGATCTGGCTGAGCCCGGCGACCAGGTCGTCATCGGTACCCGTGAAGTAGGCGGCCAGATTGGCTGGGTCGATCCGTGTCCCGTACGGCCTGAAGTTCGGCACGCCGTTGTCGATCGGGATACCCGTATAGAAGAGTGCGTTCAACATGTTGATCCGAGACAGCGTGGTGGTGGTGGACAGGATGGCGAACTCCGGACCGACCAGGGCGCCGCCCAGGATCGGGTAATCGGGCGGGAAGAAATTGAACACCGTGGGCGAGCGGAACACGTCCTGGTCCATCCGGTAGTTGGGCTGATGCGCTTCGCCCAATACGAAGTCGGTGCAGGGATTGCCGGTCGTCGAGCAAGTCGAGCCGTCCACGCCGAAGTTGCGCAGCAGGTTGGTGATCATCAGCACTGGCTCACGCAGCTTGCCGAAGTTCACGTCCGGCGCGCCGCGCGCTTCCGGATGCAGCAGGATCGCCTTCACCACCGCCGCGAGATTGCCGCGGACGCCGGTTCCGTCGTCCTTGAACACCTGGGTGATGTCGTAGACGTACTGCGGGCTCGGATTGCTGGTGACCAGCTTCTGAATCAGCTGCTTGCTGATGAAGGGCGGGACGTTGTGGTTGGCGAAGATGTTGTCCAGCGCTTCATTGAGCTCCTGCACCGCGCAGGTGGGGCTGCATTCGGCCTCCACTCGCGCCGGGATGATCACGCCATCCAACAACAGCTTGTCGGTGTGGTCGTGATTGCCGACTGCCTGTGGCACCATCGGATCGCGCCAGTTGGGGTTGCCGGCGTCCGGAGGCGCCAGATTCCACCCGGTGAACGCCTTGGAGAAGCCGACCACCACATCCTGGGTGTACGTCGGGAGACGACTGCCCGTGTCCGGGTCCAGGATCGGCGTGCCGTCGTCGTTGAGCTCGTCGAGTCCCACACAGAATAGCTGGAGGATCTCTCTCGCGTAGTTCTCATTGGCGGCACGGCCGGCGACGAAGTAGTTGCCCGCCATGTCCAGGTACTTGCCCATGCCCGGACTCAAAGTGACGGCCTGCATCAGATCGCGCCAATTGCCGAAGGCGCCCTGGTCGAGCACCTGCAGGTAGTAGCCCATCCAGCTGGCCTGGAAGTTGCCGGTCAACTGAGCGGAGATGACCCACATCTGATCCAGCGCGAACACCGTGCGCTGCCGCAGCTGATCGGGCTGCGTGAGGGCCTTGATGAAGAACTCCTGCTGCACGGGATACATCCGGTAGTTGTCGCGGATGCAAGCTGGATCCGCGGCGCAGGTTGCATCGGGGTTGGCGGGCATCAACGGTCGGCTGGCCCAACCCGAGCTCGGCTGGGCTATCTGGCCGTCGATCCAACCCTCGTATCCGAACGATTGCACGCTCGTCACGTCAGTCCAGGTCGCTCCGAATGTGCTTTGTTGGAGGAAGCGGATTGCGTCTTCATAGGTAATGTCGTTCTGCGCAGCGGCGACCTTTGGAAGAATCAAAACCGCGCAGAGGCAAAGAGGAGAGATGAGCTTCAGGAAACTGCTCGCGATTGCGACCTTCTTCTTTTCATGCATGAGTGCACCACCAGGCAATCTGAGTTGAACTGCGTGATTTGAACGGAGAGGCACACGCCAGCCCGTGGATGGCAGCGGCGAGTCGATCTGCGAATTGAACGGGTGCAAACGTTCCCCCCGACCAACGGGCGTGCCGCTAAAACACCCGACCTTCGAAAAGGTAAATTTTGAGCGACCGATTCTTGCGAAACCGCCGCTGCCCCGGATCGGGTGACGGGAAAATTCAGTGCCCGAAAATCTTTCAGCTGCAGTTACTTAGGCTTCGAACGAGCGCGTCACGCGGACAGCGAGTGAAGCCGCGGATCGCACATGAGAGGGGCAATTGGCGAGCCGATCGCGGCGAGCCGGCTATCTTTCACGGTGGTAGCTGGCGGATCACCGTCGCGCCGAGCTGGGTGGAGACGTGGAGCGCCGGCGGCGAGACCATCGTGTCGAGCTCCAGCCGTTGGACCTGATCGTCCGCGAGCCACGTCGGGGCTCGCAAGGCCTGTCGAGCCCCGGTGCTCGGGTTCCAGAGCACCAGGCCGGTGTTCGGGCCTGCCAGGACGATGCGCCCATCGGGAAGGGCGATCAGGTCCTGCACGTTGCGTTCAGCCATTCCGAGCTGCGCAATCGGATCGTAGATCTGAAAGCCGCGGCCATCCCAGACCGCAACCCCGTAGGCCACGTCCTGATAGACCTGCGCGCTGGCGAACCAGATTCGACCATCGGGTGCTACGGAGACCGCGCTCAGCGATACTGGATCCCCCTCGGCGGGCGGGCGGAAAACAGGTTGATTCATGTACGCGTAGCTGCCCGGCGGGGCAGTTGGATCGTACGGGTCGCCGAAGCTATACGCGAATGTCTGCGAGCCAATCCGATTTGTCCAATTGAAGGAGTCCGGGTCCCAGCGAATCTTTCCCGCGGTCCAGCGACCCGCGACCCACAAATCGCCATCTGAAGCCAGCGCCAGACCGCGCCAGCCACCGATCATATGGTCCGAAGGCCCAGTGCACGCGTGGTGGTAGCAGACGAATGGGTGCACGTGATCGCCCATCCATTCCTTGTTGACGTTGTTGAACCACTCGTCCGGCCGAGGGTAGCGGAACTTGTCCGGACGAAAGAGCGTCACGCCATGATTGCAACCGACGTAGAGCTCGTGTTTGTGAATGAAGTGATCGTAGATCATTCGTTGCACGGTGCCGTTGTACCAGTACGTGATGTCCACTTCGTAGACCATGTCGAAGCGGTCCACCTGAAGTGTGCCGTCCGGCTGGAGTCGCACGCGATCGACCATTCCCGTATGGCGCCGCGGATCGTCCCACAGCCGCGAGCCGCTCAGGTCTCCGAAGTAGCCAACGAATACTTCGTTGGGACCGCCGCCGACGATCTCCGCGATGCCCGGGTCCACTGCGCCGCCCCAAATTGGGCAAAGGCGATCGCCTCCGGGCATCATCGAGTCGCAGTAGCGTACCGGGTTCGACTGCAAGTGCAGACCATCCGCCGCCGCGTAGCGCTTGAACCTCGCGTCGCCCGGCTTCAACAGGTAGACGGCGTCGTGAGTTGCGACCCAAAGGTTCTGCGTTTCGTCCGTGCTCGTCCCGACGACCGGGGTCTCCAGGATTCGGTCCGCGCGCGTATAGGTCATGTTGGTCAGAGGCCACGGACCAGGTCCGCCGAAGATGATGCCGCCGTCGGGAGCTCCTCCGCCTCCCGCATCTGATCCGGTGCCTCCATCTGATCCCGCGCCGCCATCTGTCCCGCCGCCGCCTGGTCCGGCGGTCTCACCGCCGCCTGGATTATCGCTTCCGGCGCCGAGGTCCGCCGCATGCTTCGAGCTACAGGCGAGCAGCGCAATGCTCACCCCGACCGAAACCGCCATTGCCAGCTCGCGAACGCTTCGCCCTTCCCCACCACCCATCATCAACGTCTCCCCAAAGCTGGCGAGCCAGCAGGCGATCGGCACCGGCTGCACGAGCCAGAGTTGAGCCCTGCGGTTGGCATGCGAGGATCGGGCCAGGCCGCTGAGACTCTTGGCTCGATTGGATTTCGCCCCGAGATGCCCGGGCTTGCTGTTCCCGGTCGCGGCCGGGCTCGGGGAGTTGTTGCCTCGGCCGGGTATTTCCTGCCGACCGCCAGGGCGTAAGAGTTTCCGACGCAGACGTCAATCGCCAAGCCCGCGGCGCACCGTCCAACAAGCTCCAGCATTGGTGGGGTCCTCTGCGCGTGGTAGCCTGCGCGCGAGCTTGATCAAGTCACAAGCCTTGGCGCCGCTCCTGCTGCTCGCCGGTGCTTCTCTCTTCATTCCGTTTTGGGCTGCGGTGCGGTTCGGAGCGGCTGCAGCTCGAATCAGCGCCGCCCTCTGGCCGGCGATCAACCTCGGCGCGCTGCTCCTCTTTGATTTCTCGTCGATGGTTCTTTCAACGGCCGTCGGCGAGACAGCGGCAGCCGTGGTGGCCACAGTCGCCTACGCGTTGATGCTGGTTCACCTCGCGGCTCTGGTAGTACCGAAGATGCGCGGGAATATCTTCGCGGCGGCGGTCCTCGTTCCTGGCACGTTGCTGGCCGCGGCGTGTCTTCTTGGGCTGCCCTTGAGCGCCACCGCGTGGATCGCCTGGCGCGCGAGCGACGGCGGCGGAAGTGAAGTACGCGCGGCCTCCGCCGCATTGGGTCTCGCGCCCTGGCTGCTGGCAGCGAGCGGTTTGATTTCCTCGGCGTGGCCGCGCCGAGAGACAGTCCGAATCCGCGCGGGATGCGAGCGGCCGCTTCGCCCGAAGCGCGTGGCCTGCGAGCGGAGCCGCGCGCTTGCAAGCACCAGAGAACCGAACATCCTTCGCGTGGCTCAGGTGGCCGACCCGCACCTGGGTGGACTGTGGTCCGTCGCGCGGCTTCGCGCCATGCTCCACCGGCTCATCGCGCGCGAGCCGGACCTGGTGTTGCTCACCGGCGACCTGCTCGCTCTGGAAGGGATGTTCACCCCCGGCGCATTGGCGCAGGCTCTCTCGCCCCTGCGAGAGCGACAAGGCACTTGCCTGGCGGCACTCGGGAACCACGATCTCGACGCGCTCGATGAGGTGCGGAGCGCGCTGGCGCTCAACGGGATCCAACTTCTCGTCGACCAGACGGCGCGCGTCGATACGCACATCGGGCCCGTGGAGGTGATCGGAATCGCTCAGTTGCGCTCGCGCTCTTCTGTGGTGCGGCGCGATCACTTGAGGAAGGTGTTGTCGCGGACCGCAACGTCGGAAGGCCCGATCGCCTATCGCATCTGCCTGTTGCACGATCCTTCGCGCTTCCAGGATATCGAGCCCACAGCGCCCGGCGCGCCGGATCTGGTCCTTGCAGGGCACGTGCACGGCGGCCAGCTCGGCCTGGTTTCGCTCGGCATTCCGTGGACGATCTTGAGCGGCAGCCGCTGGCCCGACCATGGTCTCTGGGGCTTGGGGCGGTGCCGCCTCTACGCCCACCGCGGAACGGGCACCTTCGGCTTCCCGCTGCGGATCGGCGTGCCCGGAGAGGAGAGCGTGCTGGAAATCGAGATCGGGCCCGCCGCGGACAAATCCCCTACCAGGTGAAAGCATCGCCGTTGGCGGTAATTCCAAGCGACACGAATCCGATGTTGGCATTGAGGATCAAAGTGGTGCGAGCCTCGATGCCCACCTTGAATCGCTTCGATCGCCAGACGTAGCCGGCCAACCCCAGAAAGTAGCCCATGTCCCTTTCCGTCGAGTTGAGGATGGCCCCGTTCATGCTGGAGTGGACCAGCACGAAGTCCAGCGCTACTCCCCCGCGGACGCGGATGCGCCAGACATCCAGCGCGACGCCGCCGACGATGCCCACCGTGGAGAGGAAATTGTTGGCCGTCGTGACACCGCCCAGCGCTGGTCCGAGATCCACCTGATCCGTGCTGCGAAGCAGGAAGTGGTAGTTGAGGTCGAGGAAAGGCGAGAGGAAGTATTTCGACCGAACCGCCGCTCCAATGCCAAGCGCGACCCCGCCGTCCCGCTGCGACACCTCGCCTCGATGCGCGGGAGTCGGCAAGTAAAGACGGTTGTAACCCGTGAACAGGTTGACCTCCAGCGCGTAGGGCTGGTGAACCTCATCGGCGAGCGCTCGCTGCGCCCATCCGACCGACGCAGCAAGCGCCAAGGCCAGCGATGCGCGCACCATGCTCGCTCTTCCCCTCACAACGGCGGACCTGGCGGCGGCACGGTGCCAACGGTCTGGTATCGGTGAAATAGAAGACCGGGTCTGCTGCTGAGCATCCCGTTGGGCGTCGCGGCGGTCAGAAACAGGTCGATGTAGTCTGCTTCATCGATGCTCCAGTAGACGACGCTGCGACCTTCCGCCTGCAGCGCGCGGACCTCGCTGCTCATCGGTCCGCGCGTCCACCGGGGGCCCCAGAAATCGCAATTCGCGTTGCGAACGTCGTTCGGTTCGAGCTCCACCAGGCAACGCGTCCCGGGCGGATGCGGAGCAAGCGCGCTGTACGCGTCCAGCACCGACTGCTCGCCCAGGCCGATCACGATGCCCAGCTTGCGATTCTTGCCCTGCGCCTCTGCGTTGTATCTGGCCATGAGCTCCAGCGTCGGCCCCACGCCTTCCCCCACTTTGACGTCCAACCAGACCCCCGCCAGCGTGGTCTGATCGATCACCGTCTGCAGCGCTTGCTCGAGCGTCGGGATCTGCTCGTTGTAGCGCAGCCGGCACAGCGCGCGGATTTGAGCCAGGGTGAACTGATCCACTCCTCCGTGGCAGTAGACTCCGTTATTCAGCCGCGGCGAGAAGCTGTCGTCGTGGAAGAGGATCGGAACCCGGTCGGCGGTCAGCCTCACGTCGACCTCCACGACCGAGGCACCGAATATTTCGACCTGGCGGATCGACTCCAGGCTGTTCTCCGAAACGCCACAATCGTCGATCGTCTGGCATGCGCCGTGGTGAGCGACGATGAAAAATCTCGCTTCGGGATCGATCAGGGCGTGGTCATAGTCGAAGCTCGTCGCCTCCGAGGGCGCACGCGACCCGAAGCCTGTCTCGCCGGAGAACCTCGCCGGTGGGAGCGCGACAGCGCCAGGTCCATTCTCACTGCAAAGCGCCGCTGCCAGCTCCGGCGGGCCCAGCTCCAAGCGGATCAGCCCGGTGTCCGCGGTGGCCGCATAGCGCCAGAACCCTTCGAGGACCAAACGCGTGCGGCTGTCCAGGCAACCGGCGCGCAGGAGCGCGTAATTGTCGTTGACGCCGGCGAAGATCGAAAGCGCGTTGCGCACGGAGTGAATCGCCACCGTTTGCCCGAATCGCTTTGCTCCGCTGGTCACCGAATACATCCCGCGCACGAATTGGAGCACGTTGGGGGCAAGCGGATCCGCATCCCGAAGCTCACCCCCATTGGCGAACCTTGGACGTGGCACTTCCTGCCGGACGTCGCATCCGCTCGCTGCGGCCAACGCCAGCAACCCCAGTAGGGCTCGCCCGCCGTACACTCTAAAAGGCATACCCGGCAAAGAATCGAGGATGGGGAAAACGCGCCCGCTGATCGGAGAAGGCGAGCCATAACTCGTAATTGGGAGCCGTCCGCGACAGCCCGATGCCGTAGAAGATCACTCCTCCGTTGCGAAGCATCGTCTCGACGGTAACGGTGAGGCTATCGCCCGCGTAGCCGGCATCCAGCTTTCTGACCGTGGTGAGGTCCCCCAAGCGGGTATGCTGGGTCAGCGTGTAGATCAGCTCGTACGAGATGGTGAATCGCAGATAGTCGAAGGGAAACCCGACCGCCAGGCCCGGTTTGTTGAGCCAACCCCAACTCTTTGCATCGAACCCTTGAACCCCGACGAAGCCGTAGGAGAAACCGTGGCGATCGAAAACGCTGAGCCACACTTTGCGGATCCGCTTGCTCCAGGCGATCCCGAGCTCCAGCTGGTTCTTCACCACGATCGCGGTCAGGCGGGCGTCCGCTGAGAATCCGAAGGGAAGCCCGTACCTGACCTGCGCGAGCACTTGCGGCACCTGCCGGGTTTCGGACTGGACGATCTTGAGCGGCAACACGTCCATCGAAGCACCGGCGCCGAAGCGCACGCGGTACCGGCCTGGACCCTCGGGATACACCAGAGGTCCCCGAGCGGTCGGCGTCGTTTCCCTGGCTGCATCGGGCGCGGAGACTGCGGCCACGCTCGCGGGCGCAGGGGCGTGCGGGTCTGCTGCGCTGGCCGCAGGCGGGTCGCCGGCCCAGGTACTGGTTGCCGTCAGCAGCCACAGCAGGGCCGTGAGAATGCGCGCGCGTCGCACGCCGTCAGTGTCGCACTTTGCGTTCAGGATTCCAGTTTGTCGAGCGCGTGAGGCCCTCGTCTTCACGAGCGCATTTCAGTTTGCGCGCAGGTGAAGACGACTCAGAAAGTAAACTGGAACAGATCAATCCCGGCGTCTGATTCCTCGAGCGCGACGCGATTCGCCATGCCCGCGTCCGTCTCCGTCAACGCACCGGCGCTCGAGCGAGCGAGCCGATCGATCGCAGATTCGAGGATCTGGCTCGCCGGACCGAAGCTGCTGAGCTCCGGCAGTACTTCCTGGAGCAAGAGCGCCGCGATTTCTCGATCCGGCTTGGACCGCAAGTAGGCCTCCAACTTTCGAGCAGTGCTCGCGGCATCCGTGAATCCAGCGCTCATCGTGATCTCCCTGCCTCGGATGAAGCGCGAACCAGAACGCGGCTCCCTTGTGGGAGTCAACGGGGTAAATCCTGTGGAAAAGTTGTTGAGGTTTCGATCGCGGTCGTCAGTGCGATGCGTGTTCCTCGAGGTCCTCTTCCGCGGGCGTTGCGGCAGCGTCAACCAGATTGAGCTCGAGCCGGCGCGCCCGAACGAATCGCGCAGTGACGTCCTCCCAATTCCACACGTTCCACAGCGCGTCGAAGTAGGTCAGCTTGTCGGTGTGGTACTGCAGGTAGTACGCGTGCTCCCAGGCGTCGATCACCATCAGAGGCAGCCCGCCTTGGGTAACCTCGCTCTGGTGATCGTGGATCTGCGTTGTCCCGAGCCGGCGAATCACCGGATCCCAGACGAGGGCGGACCAGCCGGATCCCATGATCGTGGCGGCAGCCTGGATCATCTGCTTCTTGAAGGACGCGAAGCTTCCAAAGTCACGCTCGATGGCCTCGCCCAGCTCGCCTTCCGGTTCTCCGCCTCCGTCGGGGTGCATGTTCTGCCAAAAGAGGCTGTGTAGCACGTGGCCCGAGACGTTGAAGGCGATCGCCTGCTCGATTGATGCAATCGCCTGAAAGTCATCCTTTCGTCGGGCCTCCTGGAGCTTTTCGATGGCGCGGTTGGCGCCGTCGACGTACGCGCGATGGTGCTTGTCGTGGTGCAGCTGCATGATCTGACCCGAGATGTGCGGCTCCAGGGCGTCGTAGTCGTAGCGAAGCTCGGGCAAGACGTATTTGGACATGTTCGGCTCCTTGGTCGCCCTGATGGTCTCGGGCGCGGCTTATTTGTGACAAGTGCGCTTCGGCGAACGCTTGGCCTTCGGACGAGCAGCTCTTCGTCAAAGCTATGCACTATGAGGCCGATAAACAGCCGGGGTTCCCCTCTGTCACGTCCCGGTTTGTTGTCGTGCCTCCCAGCGAGAAGCCACCGCCTCGACCGCCGGCCACATCAATTCTGCCCAACGGTCATAACCGGCCGGCGAAGGATGGAACCCGTCGGGGCAGAAATACTCCGGATGCGCGGCAAGCTCGCGCCGGCTGAAGGAGAACAGGTCGACGATGGTGAAGCCCGGCCGACGCCCCAGTGCATCGATTCGGGCATTGAGCTCGGCCAGTCTTCGCGTGAACGTCTGCACCGGAATCCGCAGCCAGGCGTCCACCAGCCCAGCAACCGGAGCGAGCGATAGATCGATGATGTTGCTGACCACGACCTCGGCGCCGCACTTCTGAAGCTGGTCGGCGATCAGCTTGAGATTCATCTCGAAGGTTCCAACCGGGACCATTCGCCACAAGTCGTTGGTGCCTATCCCGAGGGTCACCAGAGCGGGCTGCTTGGAAACCGCACGCTGCACCTGTCCCTGGACCACCTCGCGAGTCGTTGCTCCGCTCTGCGCGAGGTTGAGGATGCCGGCGGGAATGCCGGCCTCCTTCAGGCGCCGGAACAGTCGTTCGGGGTACCCGCCGTCCGCCTGGTCGCCCACGCCGATCCCGGTCGAGTCCCCCAGCGCGACGTAGCGAAAGAGATCCACGCCGCTAGGCGTAATCCGCGCCCGCGGCAATTGCACTTCCCTACTGCCAGAGCCTCTTGTACCAGGGGACCGAAGGTGGAGGAGCATCGCGGCCCATCTTCCGCCAGATGGTGGCAAGGTCCCAGCCGGTGAGCTGGGCCAGGGCACCGGCCTCGAGGCGGTGTCGTTCGGCCACCGTTGCGGCGTAGGTGCCCGCCGCGGCGCAAGTGAGCGAGCCCTGGAACGGGTGGCGCAGTACGTACCGCGCCTGGAAATTTTGCTGGTCGCCGGTTTCTTGGAAGACCAGATCCTCCGGGAAGTGCTCGCCGTCGTAGCGGAGGTGAAGCCGGGTCAGCATGACCGGTGCCGAGCCGAAAGAGCGCCGCGCTTGCGCTTCGTCCAACCAGAAAACGCCGAGCTGCCTCAGCTCCTGTGGCGTCAGCGGATCGGCCGAGCAGGGATCGCACCAACCCATGTTCCACGCGTACTCGGTTACCACCGCCCTAGCCTCCTCCTTGCGATGCGTCTGCTCGAAGGCGGCTTTGTAGAAGGCGGCGAAATCGCCTTTGACGAATGTCGGCAGATCCATTCCGGTCGGCATCTTCACCGTCCGGTAGTTGGTGGACTCCACCCTTCCCTGCCGCGTCAGCGCGTAGATCACCAAGTCCTGCGGACCGGTCGCGTTCGCCATGCCCAGCCGGATGGGAAGCATGAACTTGGGCGACTCGTATGCGATCTGAATCGGCCGCAAGTATGTGGCGCCGGATGCTTTCTGATTCTTCAGGTTCACCTTCGCGACGAAGAACTTCATCCCCTGGCGGATGTACGGCGCCAGCGCGGATGAAGCGCGCGGAGGAATCCGGTAGCCGCTTTCCTTCAGCCACCTTTCCAGGCCATCCGATTCCTTGGCCGAAAGGATGAGGATGTCGTACTCGCCGACCGTGTAGCGAGCTTCGACGGTCACGCCCAAGGCCCGATCTTCCCTCCGGCCAACGCCGCTTCCCCGCGCGCTTTCCGCGGATGCAGCCATCTTCAATGTCATCTCGGGCTTGATCGCGCACGGATCCGGATCGTGGTACTCGACCAGCCGCGGGGCGGAATAGGCATCCAGTCTCTCGATGTACTTGCGTTCGCTGACGTGGATCTGGTCCCGCGTGAGAACCGTGGGGACGGGCACCACCAGCGCGAAATCGGTGAGCTCTCCGCGGTAGTCATTGGACATGGTCACCACCGTGCGATCGCCGTCGCGCGCGATGGCCACCTGGGAAGCTTCGTTGAACAGCGAGGCATCCGCTTTCCCGACGTAGAAGCCGCAGAATGCGCGAGCAGTAAGAGGGAAGATCGCGAAGCCGATGGCGATCAGGGCTGCGAGACGGGAACGGGCGTACATGGTTGGGTCCTTTCAGCCGGCCACTGGTAACGAGAAGCGCGGAAGAGTCGATCGATCAGCGGCACGGCCGGCGAAAGCAGGAGCAGCGCCCAGATCAGCGCGTTGTACTTCCACAGTCCGTGCTGCAAGTAGAACGCGAGCGCCGCGACCAGTGCTGCCCACAGCACGCGCCCCTTTTTGCTGTCCGGCGTGGTCTTGGGGTCGGAGATCATGAAGAAGGTAAACAGGATCAAACTGCCGACGGTGAGCTGGTGCAGCAGAACTGGCAGCTTCTGTCCCAGATAGAGGACTCGCGCTGCTTTGAGGGCGATCCAGCTACCGAGGAATGCGAGGCTCACATCGGATCGGAAAGCGCGATGGGCGACCGAAAGCCCCAGCATGCCCAGCCAGGCGATGGTCGCGCTGCCCTCGCCCCATTGGCTGGGGGAGCACCACGCGTGAGGCGTCAGCAGCATCGCCGCAGCCAAGCCGAAATTGGTGGGATTGAAGACGTGCTTGTCCGCGATCCGGATCAGGAACTTGGACGCGATGGCGAGGAAAGCGGCGAGCACCGGCACCCAGATCGCGTCGCTGCGCAGCAGAAGCGAAAGCCCGAGCGAGCTGATGATGGCCGACCGATATCCGGCCGCCGGCACCCTGAGCAGCTTGGTCAGGCCCCATTGGGTGAAGCAGGCGGTGGACAGGATGAGCGGCGGCTGCCAAGGCGGAAGCTCGAAACCGAGCGCGAGGATCCCCGCGACCAGGAATGTCCCGAGGAACGCAATCTGCAAAATCCGCGGATCCCGAGGAATGGTGAAGCGCCAGCTCATCCAGCTTCAACGCGCCAGCGTCCCGGCGGATCTAGGGTGGGCAAGCCCTTTCGCTAAGTCAGCGAACGCGCGGGCTCAAAGCTCGTTGCGCCCCGGCCAGTGATTATTTCGGCGGGCGAAGAAATCCTCGAGGACGGCGAACGTTTCGTCCGGCTCCTCGGCGAACGGTAGGTGACCGCTCTTTTCGAACATCACGAATCGGGCCTGCGGCGCGTACTTCTGGAACTGAAGCGTCAGACTGGGACAGACGATCCGGTCGAATCGACCGGCCAGGACCAACACCGGCATCCGGAGCTCTTTCAGGCGCGGACGAAAGTCCACGTCGCGAAATCCCGGGCCGATCTCGAAATCGGCATCGTCTCCCGCCATCCCGTAGTACACGTCCTGATTGATTTCGAAAACCGTCTTGTTGAGGTTTGATCCGTCGAAGAAGTACGTCAGAGCCGGAGAAACCTCGTAGGCCTTCTGGTGCTCGATTGAGCTCGAGCGCTGGCCGGCGGCCCGGATTTTCTGCGTCCGCTCCCAGACCTCGGGATACTGGTTCTGCAGCTGCTCGTTGGTGTAGTCGAGCGCCTTTTGCCACGCCTCGCCGCTGATCAGAGTGTTGGCGAGCACCAACCGATCGACGGACGCCGGATACTTGAGCCCATACTCCTGTGCCACCACGCCACCGTAGGAATGGCCGAGCACGTCCCACCGCTTGATGCCCAGCGCGCTTCGCAACGCCTCGACGTCGCGCACCGCCCGCTCCAGCGTGAGCTCCTCCGGCCCTTTCGCTTTGTCGGAACGCCCGCATCCCAGCGCGTCGAAGTAGATCAGTCGGTGGTGCTTGGCCAACGGGGAGAATCCGTGCATGTACGTGTGAGAGGCTCCGGGCCCACCGGCGATCAGCAGCAAAGGATCGCCAGCGCCTTCCATCTCGCACCACATCCGAACGCCATCGACCGAAAGATAGAATCCTTCCGAATGAACCAGCGGAGCGGCCGTGCCGCCGAGCGGTATGATCATGAACTCTCCGCGCCGAGTCGCGTTCGATCGCGAGCATCGAGCCGACCGCGGCGGCAGGCAACTATTTCTTTAGGCTCCGGACGGCGCTGAATCTGCTCTCTTGTCCGACTCGGAGCGCCGCCGCGAGATGACGGGCTCGGCTGGCTCTGCGCCTGGGTGTGGGCTAGAAGCAGCCGGCCTGGGCCATGGCCAAACCGACCGACATCGAGGGACTGGGACCCAGAACCCGGCTGAGCGATGCCGGCCCGAAAATCCTGGCGGCCCGCACTGCAGACGTTCGCTCTCTGGAGGCGGAAGTCGCCAGAAAAATGGGAGGCGACGCCGTCCACGACATGCGGGTGGCCAGCCGGCGCTGCGGGCGGCGATCAGCCTGTTTGGAGACAAGCGGCTGTTGCGATTGGAGCGCGAGGTCAAACGACTGCAGGACGCTCTCGGCAAGGTGCGGGATGCTCAGCTCCAATTGAAATGGCTCGCCGCTTCGGCAGCCAAAGCTCCGAAACGGAGCTTCGCGGCGCTGGCAAGTGAGCAGCGGAAAATGCTCGCGTCGTTCAAACGCGATCTGCGCGCCGAGCTGGCTCGGTGGGTACGGCGCGGAGCGCCCGCCATCTCCGGGAATCTACAGCGCGCCGGGGGAAAGGGGCGACTCGGGGGAAATGCGATGCGCCGACGCGCGCTCAAACGCTTTGCCCGGTTCGATCGACGGCTGAATGACTTTCGCAAGTCGCTCGATGCCGTGACAGCTCATGCGCTCCGGATTGAGCTGAAGAAGCTGCGCTACGAGGTGGAGCTGCTCAGCCCCGGGTTTCCCACTGGAGCATCGGCCACCCTCGCCATGCTGGTTCCGCTCCAGGACAAGCTCGGAGCTTTGCATGACACCGACGTACGGATGGAGCTGTTGGCCGGTTTCGCTGCTCGGACGCAAGGCGAGCATCAGCCCGACGTGCTTGCCCTGGCTGATCGCGTGTTGCAGGTCCGCCGCGAGCAATCAGCGCAACTCACCGAGGAGGTGGAGCGCTGGAAGGCGCAGAAGTCAGTGCGACGATTGACCAAGCTGTTCGCATAGCTCAGGCTCTGCGTTCCGAGCCGGCCGGCCCGGAGACGGGAGCGAAGCCCGGCACCTGGTCGCGCTCCATTTTGCGCGCCACCAGTTGATCGACTGAGAGCGCGCCCGCGCCGGCGATCGCCAGCCAGATGAAGAAGACGATGTAGTGGAACTCCTCGACTCGCAGCAGGTCTTTGAGGCCGCTCATGTCCTCCATCTTCACGGTGATGATCGCCACGATCATGGTGACGATCAGGGGGATCACCGCCAAGCGCGTCAGCAATCCAATCAAGATGAGCGCTCCGCATACCAATTCATTTGCGGCGACGAAGACCGCGGTGAAGCCCGGCGCCGGAAGGTGAAGTTGGGTGAAGAACTGAGTGACCGTGTCCAGGTTGTGTAGCTTGCCCCAGCCGCTGGAGATGAACACCACGCCCAGCAGCAGGCGCGCCAACGCTGGCGGCAACCATGCCAACTTCTCGGCGATGGCCAGGACAGTCTTGCGAGCTCGGCTCAACGTTTCCATCATTCCTCCTAGAGCTGGAGTACGCGCTTCAAAGTGCGATGGTTACCGTCGTTCGCTGCGGCCGTTTTGCAAAGATGGGCGACAGCACAGGTCGCGTGTTAACCGAAAATATCGAGAAACGAGGAGACCAGCCATGGGAGAAGTGAAATATCGATCGCAGGTGAAAATCGAGCGGGTCAAAGGGACGATTCGGCGCGCGTACCTGCCCGGTGAGAGCCAGCCAGTCGTCTTCGGCGTCCACGGCGCCATTGCGGAACACTATAAAGTTCCACCCAACGTGCTCGAGCCCCACGCTTCGACGCTCGACTACGTGATCGCTGCGGCCGCGGGTTGACTGACCGGCACGTTCGGAGGCGCGCTGGAAGCGCGTCAAATTGCGGCCGCCGGCGACAACCTGATCGCGGAGGCGGTGGGCGAGGTGGAGACGGAAGACAACGTGCTGGTGATCAAGAGGATTCACGTGCGGTTCAAGCTTCGCGGCAAACCCGGGGACCGCGAGACCGCCGAGCGGGTGCACGGGTTCTTCGCCGACAAGTGCCCCGTCTACAGATCCCTGAAGCCGGCGATCGCGATCACCACGGAGCTGGCGTTCGAAGCATCGGCCTGACGACGGGCGCCCGAGAGAGTCAGGTGGTGATCGTCGTTCCGGCATCGACCACCAGCGTGTGGCCGGTCACGTAGGCGGCGGCGTCCGACGCTAGAAACACGGCGGCGCCGGCGATCTCGTCCGGCTGCGCGTGGCGCCCCAGAGCGGTCCGGCCGACGATCCGGCTGCGCAGCTCCTCGTTCTGCACCAGCGCGGTGGAGAACCGCGTCTCCACCAATCCCGGGGCGATCGCGTTCACCCGAATGCCGGTTCCCCCCAACTCCTGCGCCAGCGTCTGGGTCATGGAGATCACCGCGGCCTTGGTCATCCCGTACACGCCCTGGAACGGCGCGGCGCGGATCCCCACGATGCTCGCCACGTTGATGATCGACCCGGGCGCGCCTCTGCTCTGCAAATGTGCGATCACCTCGCGGGCCGCGAAGAAATAGCCCTTCAAGTTGACCTCGAACGTCTTGTCCCAAGCACTCTCGGGGGCGTCGCAGAGCGGGCCAAAGTAGGGGTTCGTCGCCGCGTTGTTCACCAGGATGTCCACTTTGCCGAAGCGATCGATCGCGGCGCGGACCAGCGCCTGGACCTCTCCGCTCTGGCCCGAGTGCGCTGCTACGGCCAACGCGCGACCGCCGGCCTTTTCGATCTCCTCCGCTATCTGCTTCAATCCCTCGATCTTGCGCGAGGAGATCACCACGCTGGCTCCGGAGCGGGCCAGGTGCCCGGCAATCGACGCTCCGATGCCGCGGCTGGCGCCGGTTACCAGGGCTACCTTGTCCCCCAAGGAAAAGAGCCGCTCCACGTTTGTCCTCATAGGGCCGAGAAGATCGCTTGGTCGACCTTCTCCGGATCGCCCAGCACCACCGTCTGCAGCTTGGCGATGTACCTGCGCGCGAACGCCTGCACGTCGCCGGCCGTGACCGCGCGCATGCGATCCGGGAGCGACCGCGCCAATCGCCAGTTGCCGCCGAGGATTTCGGCGCGGGAGAGCTGACCAGCTTGACCGTCGGTGGTTTCGTTGGACATCAAAAAACCGGTGAGAAAAAACGAGATGTCTCCCTCCAGCTCCGGTCCGCCGACGGGCTCGACCTTGAGCTTGCGCGCTTCCCCATACATCACCTCGACGGTCGTCTTCGGATCAACCGCCGTCACGTACAGACTCCCCCGCGCCATCGCGCTGGTGGCGGAAAGCCCCGCATAGGGCGCGTAGCTCAAGTTTCGCTTCGTGCGAACCTCCACCCACTCGCGCCAGTTGAGCACCGTCATGGCGACCATCGCCGCGGGAAAATCGGGCTCCGGCCATCCGGGAGCTGGGAAGCTGCTGAGGATGTAGTTGGTGGGCAGCTTTCTGGGAACGATCGTTGCGTTGGGTCGATCGAATGACACCGGCGGCAGTGGCGCTTGGCGGTACTCTCCCCGCGGCAACGCGCCCAGCCGGTCTGCTGTTTGGTCGATCACGTGCTGCGGCTCGAGATCCCCCACCACCACCAACAGCAGTCGACTGGTGGCTCGCAACTTCCCCAAGTGGTCGCGCAGCTGATCCGGCTTCAATCGCGACACCGTCTCCAGCGTACCGATCGGTCGATTCTCGTAAGGATGGCCCTTGAAGAAGTTCTGATGCGCGAGCAGCGACAGCTGGCCATCCGGATCTTCCTGCTCGTGCCGAAGCGCGGACAGCTGGCGCTGGCGCTGCAGCTCCACTTCGCTTGCGGGCAGCGCCGGATGCAGGAATGCATCGGTCATCAGCTCGAAGGTGGCGTCCCAGTTTTCGCGCAGGCTCTTGGCGGCGAACTCCGAAAAGTCGCTCTGGGCTCCCGCCGCCACCGTGCTCCCCAAGGTGGCCAGGCGCCGGGTAAACGCGTCTTTGTCGAGCGATTCGGTGCCGCCCGAGGCGCTCACGCTCAGCGCCAGTTGCTCGATCCCCGCGTCGTCCTTTCCCCAATTGCGAACGCCACCCAGGATGTTGAGCTGGGCGCTCACCAGCTCTGCGCCGGGGATGCGCTTGATGATCACCCTCACTCCTCTCGCCGAGCCAACGGTGACATCGCCGTCGCTGACCGGCGGCGGATCCAGCGGCGACGCAGGGGATGAGCTCTTCGCAACCGCCGCAGGCATCTGTGCCTTCTCTCCGCCCGGCGTCGCGCAAGACACTGCGACGGCCATGTAGATCAGGCTGGTGGCGCGCCTCATCGGTGCGCCTCCTTGCGGCCTGAGCCCGCGCGGGAGGCAGTGGTCGAAACGCCGGCGATCCGTTCGAAGTGGGCGCGATCCAGGTGCAGCTCGCTGGCCATCTGCGGCGACACCATCACGCCGAACACGAACGGCTTTCCCAGCACGTAGGTGTCCAGATATCGAGCGATGTCCGCGCGCGTGGCCTTCTTTACGTTGTCCAAATAGGACAGGTAGTAGTTGAGCCCCGCCGAGGCCCACCAGAAGCTGAGCACGTGGGAAAGCTCGCTCGGCTTTTCCCGCTCCAGCGCCTGATCAACTTCCAGCCGGTGGGCGGCGTTCCTCAGCTCTTCGTCGGAGAGGTAGTCCGGTGCTCTCATTTTCGGCAGCTCGGCCAGCGCCGTCGTCGCGCACTCGTCCGCTTTGTCCGGCGTGGCCTCCACCGCGAGGGTGATTGGGCCGACGTTCATTTGCGTCGACCAGTTGAAGCCCGCGTGAACGCACGCCCCCGAATCCACCAGGTTCTTCTGGAAGTGGGAGGATGGCTCCGAGATCGCATAGCCGAGCAGGTCGGCCGCGTAAGTCAGCTCGACGCCCTTGCCCACGGTCGACGGGCCGTGCCACACCACGTTGAAACTGACCGTCTCCACCGGCTGCTGCACCAGCACCACCTCGCTGCGCGGCAAGGGTGGGTGCTTTGCCAGCGGATTCTTCTTGAAGGGATCTGGCCCCGGTTTCCACTTCTCATAGTGGGCCTCGACTTTCTGGAACAGCTCAGGTGCCTTCACGTCTCCCGTCACCACCAGCACTGAGTTGTTGGGGATGTAGTAGCGCTTCTGGATGATCCGCATCATCTGCGGCGTGGCGGAGCGAACGGTCTGCCGGTTCCCCAGCGGGTCTTTGCGCGAGGGATACTTCCACCACACGTGCTGGGATACCTCGTGCTGGAAGTGGTAATACGGATTCGATTCCGCGCGATCGATCTCGCCCACCACCACTTCCTTTTCGCGCTCCAGCTCCTGGCGGTCGAAAAGCGGCGAGACGATGGCGTCGCGCATGAACACCAGCGAGTCGTTCAGGTGATCGACGGTGGTGGTGAAGTAGTAGTTCACCCGCTCGGTGCCGGTGGTTCCGTTGAACTGCATTCCCAGCTCGCGCATCCGCTCCAGGTATCGCTCCTGATTCGGAATCACCGCGTTGGCCTTGAAGAACATATGCTCGTAGAGATGCGACAGTCCGTTGAAGGCCGGCGGTTCGGTCATCGAGCCGTTCTTGGCAGCGATCTCGATCGTCACCAGCGGTATCGAGTGGTTTTCCACTACCAGGACGTCCAGCCCGTTCTTCAGTCTGTGCGTCTGGATTGGCGGAGGCGCCGCAAGCGCGCGCGCGCCGGCGATCAGGGCCATCGCTGCAAGAGTCAGCCATCGTTTGCGTGCCTGCATGCTTCCTCCGGGTGCGAAAGTATCGAGGCGCGGCGAGGAGGCGTCGAGCGATTTCCGCCCGCACCGTTGTCTTCTGAGAAAAGCTCGCGACCAGCCGCGGCTTGACTTTTTTCGGGATCAGGCGCGGGGGGCGACGGATCTGCCGCGGCGAGCGCAGTTCCAAGTCGCCATGTCGCTCGCGCACCGGCTGCTCAGCCGTGGTATAGAGGGGAAGAATCGGGTCGGGTGGGGTCCGACCTTGTTGCGCGGGGGAAGTGATGGCTACGAGAAAACGCTCGTCGAAGCTCCGAACCCGGCCAGGCGCACGCAAGAAGTCTTCCGCACCTCGAGGCACGGCATCGAAGCAGATTGCGCGGACCGGTTCGACCAACAGTCGCCAGGCTGCGAAGAGCTCCGCCCGCTCGCCGGCGAATGGTTCATCGCCGGGTGGGCGCCGGACCCCGATCCGCGCCTGGAACGAGGTGGAGATCGACGAGCAGCGCGAGAATGCGGGTCGCCCCGAGCCGGCCTTCCTTCCGGAGCCGGAGATGGCGCAGGACGATCTCGCCGAGGAGCTGGGGGAGGAGTTCGTGCTGACTGCCACCTCGGGAGAACAGGCTGCGGAAGACATCCGCAATGAGGACGTGCCGGAGGAGCTCGGCGGACCCTTCGTGGAGACGAGCGGGCGAACCGAGTTCGCCTACGGCACCGATCCTTCCAATCCCGAAGACGCCGAGCCCGCCGCTTTCCCCAGCGCTTCTTCGCTCGAGCCAGCGGTCAATCCGATCGACGCCGAGAGCGAGAGCGGCGAGGCCAGCTCCTGAGCGTCGGCCCGCCGCGCTGCATGCATCGGCTGGCCAAAACCGACCGGACCGAAACCGTGATCGCCGGGCGATTCGCGATCGCCCGGCCTAAGTCAGGTAGCAGCCAGCGCGGCTGCCGCCCCTTTTTCGCTGCATCAATCCGCGAAAACGAGATCCGATATCAGCAGTGCACCCTGCCCAAGCTGATCAAAATTGAGCTGAACGGACTGCACGTTGGTCAGATCAACTCCGGGGAACTGACTCAGCGGAATGCGGATTCCGTTGTGAATCAGTTTCGGAATAGCCCAGGTCAAGGGAAGCATTCGCCCTGGAGGGAAATACAATGCGCCGGAGGAAGCGCTGACCACGGCCGTCGCCGAGTTCCCGGCGCCGTCGGTCAACGTAACCGACAGATCTTGCGGCACCCCTTCGGCATTGCGAGCATCCCTGAAATTCACCGTGCCGCGGAATTGAAGCACCGAATAAGCGCTCACATCGCCGGTGCCTGCCGGCAGCTCGTTGTAAAACGCCGCGCCCGCATCATTCCATCCGAATCGAAGCTGACTCAGACCGCGTACCGTTGGGGCGCGCGCGCTGGGCGTCGTATGCGGTTGGCGCATCGTGGAATTCTGGCCAAGGCCCGTAGGGATGCAATGCTGGGGCTGAGGTACTTCGCCGCCGCAGAGATCGTATTCGGTCAGTCCGAACTGCACGACCGAACCGCCCAGGGTATTGACGGACAAGTTGCTGCTCGTCAGCAGACGATTCACGTCCAATCTGGAGCCCGGCGCGTCCTTGGGTTGATACGTCATTAGGATCTCGCTGGTGGTGGCGGATGGCGGAGGCGGAGCATCTCCTTTGAGCAATGGGAGGAACTCCATCTCGCCGCCCAGGTATAGACGGTAGAACGCCGTGCCGTACGCCATGAACGTGCCTCGGACCTGAGGAGGCGGCAACTTGTGATTGCCCGGCTGGGTATCTGCGCACCAGGGATCGACGCGCGACGAGTCCTGGAATGCCTGCCAATCATCCCAGGTTCCCGCAGGCCAGCCACCCGGCGTCCAGATCGTATTGTAGTAGGAGTGATTGCCTCCCATGATCAGCGTGAAGTGCTTGTTGGCTTGTTCACCCGGGATGTATTGCGCGTCGTCGAAATAGTGCGCGCCCTGCAGGTCAGACACGTCGCCGTCGCAGTAAGGCAGAAATACATTGATATTGACGCCGTCTAACAGCTCCCGCGAGAAGTTCACCGGCGCCAGCGGCAGCACCGCCTTCACTCCGTATGGGTTACCGAGCTCCTGATTGTACTTGTAATGCCTGGCAACGCCCTCCCCTCCTCGCGAATGGCCCATCGTACCGACCCGCGTGAGGTCCACTGCACCAACGAAGAGTGTCCCGAAAGGATCGCCGCCGACGGTGTTGAAGATATTCCACTGATCGATGTGAGTCTGGAGCAACTGAGCGCGCCAGAGCATTCCAACGTCAAAATACATCGTATCGCGCGCATTCACGCCGTTGGCGCTGATCGACACGACGATGTAGCCGTAGCTGGCCAGAATCTGTTGTTCGTATTCATAGCCTAGATAATTCGGAATCGGCAGGTGCGGAAAATTACACGGCCACTCGCCCTGAAAAGCGGAGCCGCCCTGGTAACAGGTCAAATGCCAGCCATGCAGGAAAACCACCAGCGGGAACGGCCCGGTCGATAGATCGGATGGATAATAAACGACCGCTCGCACTTCCGTCGGACGGTCGGCGCGGCCTTCGAAGAGGAAGGCGCTGTCGCCGTAATCGTATTCGGCGCGGATTACCTCCAAAGGACCGGGGACGCCTGGATCGGACTGTGCGAACGCACCGTTGGCGAGCAGGAGAATGGATACAACGAGACAGCCCCAAATGCGATTGAGCGTGGTGATCATGGAATTAATTCCTCACTTCCCCAACTTTGTCTTGTCAAGGCTTCCCAGCTCGACCTGCGGCTTCCCCTCTCCACGGCCCCATTGAAAAGCTACCTTGTCTCCCGATTTGGCATTCTGGAACTGCTCGAGCGTGAGAATGAAAATCCGCTCGAACGAGCCCCCGTCGTCCGGAGCGCGACTGATCGTGATCTCTTGATTTGCAACGCGAAGGACGGGGAGATCACTTCGGAGGAATGGCTGTTCGCTGGTGACTTTGATTTCGTAGTTCTGCCCTGAGTTCACCGCCTTCACGCCGGCGATGGCATTCGCCTTTTTTTCTTGAGCAAGAACAGAGAAGGAAACCAAGACCAGCACAGCGACCAGGCCCGCGGCCCAGCTGTGTACAAATCCAACAATGACTTTGGCGATCATCGGCGCGATCCTTTCTCGGTGTAACTTGGACAAACATTGCTCAGGCGTTTGTGGACGTGCTCGACTGACAAACGCCATCGCGGACCCCCCGGGCGAATAGGGGCGCGGACGCTGCCACGAAGGTCGCCGCGGCGTCAAGCATCCTTCTCCCGCGTTGTCGAGCCTCCGCGGCCGAGGAGCTCGGTCCACGACCAACCCGCGAAACCCGAAAGACGCTGTGTCGAACCGAGTCGGCACCTGGAGCGCCACCAATTACTGACGGTGCCACCACGCTTCAGCGCGGACCTTTGTTCAGGTATGGAGAGGCGCATGCGATCTGCCACGGCGTTGTGCCTGACGATGCTGTTGCCCGCGCCACGAATTGCTCGCGGCGAATCCGCGCCGACTGTGGACGCGGTGCTCGATTCGCTCACCGGCCTGGTCGAATTTCGCGACGTGCAAATCTCGCCCGACGGCAAGCACGTGGCCTGGGTTGAGGCAGTGCCGGGCAAGGCTGGTCCGCTACCGGATCGATCGATCATCCAGGTCGTCACGCTTGGTTCGGTGCGCTCGCCGGCAGTTCGCATCAGCGCGGGCAGGCCGGGCGCTCATGACGAACGCGAGATCCGGTGGTCCCCCGACGGCGAGCACCTGGCCTTTCTTTCCAATGCCGCTCGGCGAAGCCAAGTTCAGCTCTACGTGGCAGATTTGAGGACGGGTCGCGCTCGCAAGCTGACGAACCTCACGGGCACGCTGGCGGATCCGCGCTGGTCGCCGGACGGCAAGAGGCTGGCCTTCCGATTTATCGAAGGCGAGCTGGCCAAAGGACCGATGGGCGCGACGGCGCGCGACATGGGCGTGGTGCAGGAAACCATTCACGAGAGTCGGATCACCGTGGTGGACCCAGCCGGCGGCCGCGCCCTGCAAGTCTCACCGGCGGACCTCTTCATCTATGAATACGAGTGGTCGCCGGATGGCGCGAGCTGGGTGGCGACGGGCGCTCACGGCTCGGGAGACGACAACTGGTGGGTGGCGGAGCTGTACGTCATTTCTGCCAGCTCGGGCCAAGCGCGCTCCGTCTTGAAGCCGAAGTTTCAGATGGCCAATCCGAGCTGGTCGCCGGACGGAAAGAGCATTGCCCTCATCGGCGGTCTGATGAGCGATGAAGGAGTCACTGGAGGCGACATCTTCGTCCTGCCAGCCAGCGGCGGCGAACCGAAAAATCTCACCGCGGGCAGGAGGGCGTCTCCCAGCTCCCTCAGCTGGCCGAAGCCGGACCAGATCATCTTCGCCGAATGGGTGGACGGCGACTCGGGCATCGCTGCCCTTCAGCCAAGCAGCGGCAAAGTCGAATCGCTGTGGAGCGGAGCGGAGCACGTGGGCTGTCAGCGCTACAGCGTCAGTCTTTCGCTCGCGGCGGACGGCTCGACATCCGCGATCATCCGCGAATCCTTCCAGCATCCGCCGGAAGTTTTCGCTGGCGCAATCGGCTCCTGGATCCAGCTGAGCCAACGCAATCAGCGAATCCACGCCAGCTGGGGCGGAGCGAAGAAGGTCCATTGGAAAACGGACGGTTTCGAGGAGCAAGGTTGGCTGTTGTCTCCGGCCCGCATCGAATCCGGTCGAAACTACCCATTGGTCACGATCGTTCACGGCGGTCCGGCATTCGCCTCGCCTCCGCTCTTCGTACCGCTGTGGGGAACGCTCGCGGCAAGGAACTACTTCGTCTTCCTGCCCAACCCGCGCGGAAGCTACGGACAGGGAGAGGCGTTCACCGGCGCCAACGTGAAGGACCTCGGCCACGGCGATCTGCGCGACATACTCGCCGGCGTCGACGCTGCGGTGCAGAGCGCGCCGATCGATCCCGACCGGATCGGGATCTACGGCTGGAGTTATGGGGGCTTCATGGCGATGTGGGCCGTCACGCAGACGCAGCGATTCCGCGCCGCCGTCGCGGGCGCCGGGATTGCGAACTGGCAGAGCTACTACGGCCAGAACCGGATCGATCAGTGGATGATTCCGTACTTCGGTGCTTCGGTTTACGACGATCCGGGCGCGTACGCGCGCAGCTCGCCAATCCACTTCGTAAAGCAGGCGCGAACTCCGACGCTGATGCTTCAAGGCGAGCGCGACGCGGAAGTCCCCGCACCCCAGTCGTACGAGTTTTGGCATGCGCTGAAGGCGTTGGGGGTGCCAACGCAGCTGGTGATCTATCCGGACGAAGGCCACATCTTCACCAAACCCGAGCATCGCCGCGACGTCCCGCGCCGCATCGTCGCGTGGTTCGATCGCTATCTCTCGCCCTCTGAGCCTTCGGTCGCCGGTCCGAAGTAGCCTTTCTTTGACATGAGGCGGAGACTGGGGGCTGATTCGGACCGGTTCGGCTGCGCGGGAGTGAACTCGGTGATCGCCTCGATGAGGTCCAGCGCAATTCGGTCGATGCAGCTCAGCGTCGTGCTGGTCGCGTCCATGTGCCTCGCACAACGGCAGTCGACGCCGAAACGCATGACCGACCGGCCACCGTCCAGCGCTACCTCGGATTCGAACCCGAGCGCCGCGTCCAAGCCAGTGCTGGAAACGACGCCCGATGCGAGGGCGGCGCCGGCCACCTCCGATTCGGGCGAAAGGGCCTCGGCGGAGGCGTCGAGCACCGGCAGCTGGGTGACCCCCTACCCGAGCACGTCGGCTCCGCCGCTCGTCGCGGCGGAAGCGCCCACGGCGACTGAAGCCGCACGCGACCTGGGCTCGACCCCTGTGCTGATCAAGAGCGAGCGTCCGATTCGCGTGGGTTTGCTCGTGGGCATCATCAGCATTCCGCGGCCGGTCAGCTTCGAGCTCTTCGTCAAGGTTCATAATCTGATCGGGATCGGTGTCGGGTACAACCTCCTCCCCAGTGCACTGGGCGATTGGCTGCTCTCCATTGGTGGGGTGCACAACGCGAGCGTCGAATCCTCCGCCTGGGATGTGGACCTGCGCGTGTTCGTGCTGCGCGGCAGCTTTTTCGTCGGCACCTCTTTGGGACACCAGAGCGTGAGCGCAAGCTACACCGCCAACCTGCAGCAGTACGGAAACTTGCCTCTCACGGGTGACCTATCCAGCTTCTACCTGACGCCAAGACTCGGGTGGCTTTGGATCTGGTCGTCTGGGTTTAGCATGGGCGTGGATGCTGGCGTCCAGATTCCCATCGCCCATGATCTCACCTTGCCGGCCGTGCTTTTGACGGTGCGGCCCGACCAGTCCCCGCGAAAAGAGATCGAGGACGCAGCGAAGATCGTTGGTGAGACTCCCCTCCCCTCGATCAATTTCCGGCTCGGCTATACTTTCTAGCTTCCCTCGCGGGCGACTGCCCCCATCACCTCGACAGTGGCATCGCCGAAGATGTACCGATCCAGGAATCTGTCCGTCACCTGATAGGCGCGGTAGAAGTTTTCATTCTTGGAAAAGCCGTGGCCCTCGTTCGGAATCACCAAATAGTGAACGGGAACGCTTCGCTTCTCCAAAGCCTGCACCAGCCGGTCCGATTGATCCTTCTTCACTCGAGCATCCTTCTCCCCCTGCACCACCAGCAGCGGGCTCTGAATTTGCTCGACGAAATTCAGCGGTGAGCGGTCGTGCTGATACTTGGCGTGGTCGGGGTTCTTTGGATCCCCGAACTTCTTGTAGATGTACGTCGCGAACGCGGCCCAATAGGGCGGGAAGCTCTCGACCAGGCTCTTGAGATCGGACACGCCAAAGTAGTCGACGTTGGCGGCGAACTCGTTTGGCGTGAACGTCGCGGCCGACAGCGCCATGTATCCGCCGTAGCTGCCGCCGAGAACCACCACGCGATCCGGCGCGACGTTCGCCTCCTTGACCAACCACTTCTTGCACTCGACTACGTCCTGCAGCGGCCCGCCGCCCAGGTCCAGGTTGTCGAGCTTGGTGTAGCTCTTTCCGTACCCGGTGGAGCCGCGCACATTCGGAACCAGCACCGCGTATCCCTTGGACACCAGGTACTGCCGCAGCCGATTGAAGTCCCGCCGCGATTGCGCCGTGGGTCCGCCGTGCACGTCGATCACCGCCGGAAAAGGCCCCGGCCCCGAAGGGCGGAACAGGAACGCTGGAACCTTGCGCCCATCGAACGAGGTCACGCGAATCGATTCGCCGCTGGCCATCGTCTGGCCCTTGAGCAAGTCCGGCAGGACCTCGGTCAGCTTGAGCGCGCTGCCCTGCTTCAAGTCGAGGATGTAGATCGAATGCGGCGAGCTGTCCGAGCGCAGCAGCACGGAAAGATATCGATCGGAGTTGGAAAAGCTGATCGGGTGCCAACCGCCGCCCGAGGGCGGAGTAATCAGCGAGACGTTCCGGTGAGATTTGGCATCCGAGAGCGCGAGCTTGGCAGTTCCATCCACATTCGTCAGCGTCCAGAAGTAGGTCCAGTTTCGCGAGAAGCCGGCCTCCTCCACGTCCCACTCCTGCTGGAGCACGGGCTTGACGGCCTTGGTGGCCAACTCCATCGCGTAGAGCGCGGTGAACTCGCCGCCCTGATCCGAGGTGAAGTACAGCGTCTTGCCGTCTCGCGAGAACGCCTTCGGATCGTAGAGCACTTCGCCGCGATGCTTGGTCAGCAAGACTGCGTTGGGCTTGCCGCGATCGAGCAAGTAGAGATTGCTGTCGGCGTCGGAGATCGTCTCGGTGATGATGAACCGCTTGTGGTCTCGACTGGCGGCGGTCAGGTACAGCTTCCCGGACCCCTGCCAGAGGAGCTGTGCCTTGTCCTTGGCGAGGTTGTACTCGTAGAGGTCCATGTACTGCGGGTCGCGCCGGTTGGAGCGAAACAGGAACGTCTTTCCGTCGTCCGCCCAGGCGATGAACTCGGTGCGCCGGTCTGGTGGATAATCGGCGACGAGGTCTTTCGGGCTTTCTCCCTTGCTGTTGGTCAGGAACAGGTGTGGCACCTCGTCGCCACCGGCGTCCGCCTCGTACGCCAAGCGGTCCGATGCGGGCGAGAAAGCGAACGAATGAACGAAGCCACTGACGTGCGTGACTTGCGTCGGCTTGCCTCCGGTGAGCGGCTGCACCCAAACGTCGAGCCGGCCCCCCTCGTCGCTGGCGTACGCGACCAGCTTTTCGTCGTGCGAGAACGACAGGCCGTCCACGCGCTTGATCTTGAAGTATTCCTCGAGCAGCACCGGGGCCTGCGGAGCGCGGCGCGCCGCAGTCTGTGCAGTCGGCTTGACGCGAGCCGAACCGCGGCAGGACGCCAGCGCGGCCAAGATCAAAAGGAGCGGTGCTCGGCGAATCATCGTTCTCCTCGTGCGGGACAGAGGCGGAGTGCGCTGTACGTTCAAGGATTCGTCCCGCGTCGTCAAGAATCCCGCTCACCCCGAGCGTAGCGAAGCGGAGTCGAGGGGTCGCCCACCCCGCCCGCCCCGCTCACCCCGAGCGTAGACCCCATGGGCCCCGTGGGGACCCATCACCATTCATGAAAACTCTCATGCAAACGACCTCAAGTCCTTCGGAGCATTTTTGAATGTCCATTTCCTTGGTTCCTACCGT